>ENA-OWYG01000111-OWYG01000111.1-human-gut-metagenome-genome-assembly--contig:-NODE-111-length-56375-cov-12.743395_pt1 | contig 56375 bp, 52 predicted proteins | sample MGYA00249747_ERZ652080 | MGnify/ENA primary metagenome ERZ652080 (study PRJEB26925, sample SAMN05827071) | human gut metagenome | biome: ENVO:2100002; feature: ENVO:00000062; material: ENVO:00002003...
GTTATATAGTACCAGCTTTTGATATAAGTAGATTTGCTGAAAGCCTAAAAGTACTTATGAAAGACGATAAGCTGAGAGCACATTTTACAGATGATTCTCAGAGAAATATGTACCAGTTTTCAAAAGATAGAATTGTTGCAAATTGGATTCAGTTGTTAGAAGAACTTACAGAGTAGAAAGAGACATACAAAAATGAACACAACATTACTTATCATGGCGGCCGGAATCGGTAGCCGTTTCGGAACAGGAATTAAACAGTTGGAGCCGGTTGATGCTTCTAACCATATTATCATGGACTACTCTATTCATGATGCAATCGAGGCTGGCTTCAACCATGTAGTATTTATTATCCGTAAGGATATCGAGAAGGAGTTCAAAGAGGTCATCGGTAATCGCATTGCCTCCGTTTGTTCTTCTCATAATGTAACTGTAGACTACGCTTTTCAGGATATCAATGATGTCCCGGGAAAACTTCCGGAAGGCCGTACAAAGCCGTGGGGGACTGGCCAGGCTGTACTTGCAGCAAAGAAGGTCATCAATACACCGTTTATTGTCATTAATGCAGACGATTACTATGGCAAGGAAGGCTTCAAGGCTGTCCATGAGTATCTGGTGAATGGCGGCAAGTCCTGCATGGCTGGCTTTGTGCTGAAGAACACGCTGTCTGATAACGGTGGTGTGACTCGTGGTATCTGCAAGATGGATGAGAATGGAAACTTGACTGAGGTTGTGGAAACCAAGAACATCGTAAAGACTGCAGATGGAGCAGAGGCAGACGGTGTGGTTGTTGATGTGAATTCTCTGGTATCCATGAATATGTGGGGCTTGACTCCTGATTTTTTGGATGTGCTGGAAAATGGTTTCAAGGAGTTTTTCGAGAAAGAAGTACCGAGCAATCCTCAGAAATCCGAGTATCTGATCCCAATCTTCATCGGTGAGCTGCTGGAGCAGGGAAAGATGTCCGTAAAGGTCCTGAAGACCAATGACACTTGGTATGGCATGACCTATCATGAGGATGTCGCAGCCGTAAAGGACAGCTTCAAGAAGATGCTGGAGACCGGCGTGTATAAGGCTGATTTATTTGCAGACTTGTGATACCCGTCAATGTAAGAACATCAAAAAATGCCATGCCTTGCATGGCTACGCCGTCCGAAAATGCTGCCTCTACGTGGCGGACGGCAGGCAACGGAGTTCATCTGAACATCTCCGGCTAAAGCATGATTGCAACCTTAAAATGAAGAGTGAAGCGAACAACCAGCTTCAGAAAGGACGGTTTAAAAAGCTAAAACCCAATGAACGACTTCGGCCCGAAGCGCCCGATGTCCGAGGATGCTCCGTGTGCATTAGAAGGCACCGAAAAAGCGAAGCGCGGCCGACCGAAGAAAAAACCGACTATGACCGAGAAAAGGAAATTGAAGCCTTTCAAGCCAGGGCGGTGGAACTTTTCGTTGAACCCTACGATGACAGAATCGAACCATCTGAAGATGCTCCAAGCGTCCGAGAGGTGTGAATACAACATCGTTAAGGGTGCGGAAGATGTTGATTACCGCAGGGGTTTACAGCATGAGACTCAGCCGTAAGGTGCAGAGTCTGTATGAGGATGGATGCTCAATCCAACAAATCATGGATGAAACCGGGTTGAAAAAATCATCTGTCCATGGGTATTTGCCCTATATAAAGGGTAACTACAATTTGCCGGAAGTAACTTTGGATGCCGAATACTCACGTGTTTACAGAAAGAGAATTTCTGTGTGTGAGTGACTCAGGCGAGAGATAGATTCGCCAGATGCAGAAGAATACTTGTGGGATGCAATTGTGGCGTATGTCGATTATTCGTTTATAACGGAGAAAGGCTTATCCTTGAAATATGCTGTGCAAGGCGGAGAAATCTTCTTCAACCGAAAAAAGAAGAGTGTGACCAGAGCAACTGTGATGAAAGCGTTTCATCGGGCTCGACAGCTCCAGCATGAGAAGGGCTTTGTCAGTGGACCCAAAGAGCTGGGAATTTTTGGCGCAAGTTATATCTACCCAGTATTTCTTCGGATTGGCGTGTGCGTAAAGAAATCAGAGAAAATTTTTGAAAACGTGTACTCAAGAGAATCTAAAAATTTTTAATCACACGTATTGCGACACATGGAGAAGCTGTTATCCGATCTCGTAGTTTTCTTTCCCATCATTCGTAAATGTTCCTGCATATCCCGCTGAACCATTGAAAAGACAGTTTGGGATACGGAAGAGGTGTATTTCTATTGATTGGTATTGGAATTCCATTAGTGTTTACAATCATATTTAGCAGATATCCGATGATGCGTAAGTTATTTGGATTACCGGATATACCAGAGATATAATTGAGGTTATTTGTAACGCTCATAATGTACCGATGGATTGCTCTTTCCAGAACATCAACTATGATTCTGAACGACTGAAAGTTGGGCAAACCGTAGGAAACAGGTTGGGCGCACTCGATACCAAACCGACCCCAAAGCAAGCAAAATTACAGAAGATGAAATCATTGATACAATGATTCCAGCAACAACGGATGTAAACGCACTGTGCCACCAATACGAAGAAAGTGAAAAGAATGGGTTACAACTGTTCTTCTCTACATATCAAAGCATTAACGTTATTCATGATTTTCAGCAGAAATCTGGTTTGCAGTTTGACCTTGTGATTTGTGATGAAGCACATCGAACCACTGGTGTAACGCTCGCTGGAGAAGATGACAGCAACTTTGTTCGGGTTCATGATGATGAATACATCCATGCAAAAAAGCGTCTGTATATGACGGCTACTCCCCGAATTTATGCAGATGCCAGCAAGCAAAAAGCAAAAGACAATAGTGCATTGCTCTGCTCTATGGATGACGAGAGCATTTATGGCCCTGAATTTTACCGTCTTAGCTTTTCTGATGCTGTATCGCAGGGGCTTTTGTCGGACTACAAAGTAGTTGTTTTGGCAGTCGATGAAGAATTTGTCAGCCGTTCCTTACAAAAACAGTTGACTGATAGCAACAACGAACTAACACTTGATGATGCTGTTAAAATCGTTGGTTGTATGAATGGTCTTGCAAAAAAGACCCATTTCCCCGGAGAGGAAAACTATTTTTCCAACGACCCACAGCCGATGCGCCGCGCTGTTGCTTTTACGCAAACTATTGAACAAAGCAAGAAGTTTGTTGCAATGTTTGAAGAAATTCAGGCACTGTATAAAATCAATACGAATGATGGCCGGAATCATACCGTTGAACTGAAACACGTTGATGGCAGCTTTAATGCGCTGGAACGTAAAAACCGAATTGAATGGCTGAAACAGGATACTGGCGAGGATTCTTGCCGGGTTTTATCGAATGCGCGCTGCTTATCGGAGGGCGTTGACGTTCCTGCGCTGGATGCGGTTATGTTCTTGAATCCCCGAAAATCCATTGTGGATATTATCCAGTCTGTGGGTCGCGTCATGCGCAAAAGTGAAGGTAAACAGTATGGCTATATCATTCTGCCGATTGGTATTCCTGCTGGTGTTGAACCCGAAGTCGCACTTGCTGATAATGAAAAATACAAAATTGTGTGGGATGTGCTGCAAGCACTGCGTGCACATGATGATCGTTTTAACAATACCATCAATCGCATTGAATTGAACAAAAACAAGCCGGGAAACATCAATATCATTGGCGTGACTGGTGGCGATGGCGAAGATGATGATATCAACGGTTCGCATTCTGGCAAGGGATACGATGGTTCCCAGCTATCCTTTGATATGACAGAGTTGGAACAATGGAAGAACAACATCTACGCCAAAATTGTTAAGAAGTGTGGCAGCCGTCAGTATTGGGAAACATGGGCAAAAGATATTGCCGAGATTGCAGCACGTCATATTGCTGAAATCAAGGTACTCATAGCGCAGCCTGAAATTGCACCGAAATTCGATGAATTCCTTGCCGGATTACGAGGAAGTCTGAATCCGAGCATTGATAAAGATGATGCCATTGAGATGCTTGCAGAGCATCTTATCACAAAACCTGTCTTCGATGCTTTATTTGATAACTACAGCTTCCTGCAAAGTAACCCGGTATCTCGTATTATGCAGAACATGCTGGATGTCTTGCATGACAATGCACTGGAAAAAGAACAGGAAACATTGGACAAGTTTTATGCCAGTGTGCAGGAGCGTGCAAAAGGCATTGACAACGCCGAAGGCAAGCAGAAAATTATTATTGAACTGTATGAACAGTTTTTCAAAAATGCACTTCCAAAAGAAACTGAACGACTGGGTATCGTCTATACTCCGGTTGAAGTTGTAGACTTTATCATTCAGTCTGTTGAATATGTAATGCAGCAACGGTTTGGTCGTAGCATCAGCGATAAGGGCGTGCACGTTCTTGATCCGTTCACCGGAACAGGAACCTTTATTGTCCGTCTGCTTCGCAGTGGGATTATCAAGCCGGAGGATCTGCTATACAAATACACAAGTGAGATTCACTGTAATGAGATTGTTCTATTGGCCTACTATATTGCCGCTGTCAATATTGAGGAAACCTATCATGAACTAAGCCAGAGTGAAGATTATGTCCCCTTTGAGGGCATTGTCCTGACGGACACCTTTGAACTTGCTGAACGCTACGGCACCCGTGAAGGTGAAGCAGACACCAGCATCTTCCAGCCGAATTCAGACCGTGCAGTCAAACAAATGCAAACACCCATTCAGGTAATTATCGGTAATCCACCGTATTCTGTGGGACAAAGGTCAGGTAATGACAATAATCAAAACGTAGCTTATCCTCATTTGGAAAATGCAATAGCTAATACTTATGCCGTAAATTCCAAGGCTGTATTAAAGCGTAATACGTATGAAAGCAGTGTAATGGCTTTTAGATGGGCTACTGACAGAATTGGCGATAATGGCATCGTAGCGTTTGTCACGAATGGAAGTTTTGTAAAAAGTGGTTCACACGATGGTTTTAGAAAGTGTTTGATTTCGGAGTATAATTCTATTTACTGTTTCGACCTACGTGGGGATCAACGAACGCAAGGCGAGGCTTCACGAAAAGAAGGCGGAAAAATTTTTGGTGCAGGGTCGAGAGCTAGAATTGCAATTGTTGTTCTTGTTAAAAAGAAAGGTACCAAAAAGGACGGATTTGTAAGATATTATGATATTGGAGATTATCTTTCACGCGCCGAAAAATTGCAAATCATCGGACATTATAGCAGCATCAAAAATATTCCATGGAGTTATATCACTCCGGATGAAAATAACGATTGGTTAAATCATCGAAATCCTGCATTTTCAAACTTTGTGGTTCTTGGTGATAAGAAGAAAAGAGAAAGCATTAGCTATTTTGCTGAAAATTATGCCATGGGGTTATCGACTAACAGAGATGTCTGGATATACAGTTTCAGTCAAAATTCAGCAAATGCAAGTAACATGATCCGCTTCTATAATTCCGAGATTGAACGTTGCAACAACAAACTGACAGAAATTTCCCGGAGAGAAAAAATCAACATCACCGATAAAATCAAGCCTACTATTTTGATGAATATTCGGAGCGATGATCCTCAGAAGATAAGTTGGTCACGTGGATTATATAACCAATTCTGTAAGCAAGAGCAAATAAAAGATGACGGAAAACGTATCATCGTCATGCGGAGGCCCTTCTGTAAGGAAATTTGCTACTATCAACGAAAAATCATCGAGTGTCCTTCTAAATGGGAAAGTTTATTTCCTGAGAACAATCGTGAAAATATGGTTATGTGCGTATCTGGTGCGCCATTATCAAAGCCCTTTAGTGTTTTGATGACTGATTGTACCCAAGACTTAAATCTGCTCCAGCATTCACAATGCTTTCCGCTGTATGTTTATGAAAAAGAGGAAATGAAGGAATCTGCCCAGCTGACATTTGACAATATGACAGAGGGAGAAAGCATTACATGGCATAAACGGTTGGCGCTTACAGATGCTTCTCTCAATAAATATCGGAAAGTCTATGGAACCCATGTGTCAAAGGAGGATATTTTCTACTATATCTATGCAATTTTCCATAGTAGACATTATATATCAGCATATGAGGCCAATCTTGCCAAAGATATGCCACGCATTCCGATGCTCGCCAACTTCCCAGAGTATGTACGCATTGGCCATGAACTTGCTGACTTGCATTTGAGGTATGAAAAGCCTGTAAGTGCAGAAGAACTTGGCGTGACCGTTGAGATGCGTAAAGAAGATTATACGGTTGTGGATAAGATGCGCTTTGGTAAAGGCAAGGATAAGAGCATTATTGAGTACAATCCTTACATCACCATCCGTAATATTCCAACCAAAGCTTACGACTATATTGTCAACGGAAAGTCGGCAATTGAATGGATCGTGGAGCAGTATGCTGTTACTACCGATAAGGCAAGCGGTATTGTCAATGATCCAAATACTTACGCAGGTGGAAAGTATATTTTCGACCTGTTGCTTTCAATTATTTCTGTTTCCCTCAAAACTCAAGCGTTGATTGCACAGCTACCGGAGTATAAAGAAATCTGAATATCCTTATACACAAAGAGGACTGTCTAAATCGACAGCCCTCTTTGTTATTTTAGTCAATGTTTCTTTGCCCACTTAATAAAATGAGCCTCTGTTTTCCATAGGGAGAAAATACTTCTTGATGTACGCTTCCCCTATATAAATCATCCCAGTATCCGGTTATATCCGTTGACTGTGAACATAATAATGAATCGAATGGACAGTGTGAAGGAACTGCTGATTTGTCCATATCATCATTGTTAGAAAATGTAAACCATTTCAGCCGATTATTTTCATAGCAAAGTAGGCTCTCGGATTCTGTTTTGGAGTATTGAATCGACTTCATGGCAGTAAGTGTGACTGAGACATCAAATTCATTAGCAATTGTGAATATATCGCTGAAATGTATTTCGCGATTCGGCAATTTTTCTTGTAGAAGAGACGTTGGCAAAACATATTCAGATGCAAATGTATTTGCTTCGTATTCTTGAGACGAACTATTAACTTTTATGCTAGACGATAAATTTATCTCAGAAATGTTATTGCAACAATATAATTTATCTTGGTGTAAAAAATAATGTCCAATTTCATGTGCTGTGACAAATTTTCTTCGGTGCCGATTTTTTATACAGGAATTCACGAATATAAGTTTAAGTCCTTCTTGGCAAACAAAATAAGCATCTTTATGTAATGCACAGTTATTAATAATCTCTATTTCTAACTCTTTGCATAAATCATACGGATTGCGAGAAGAGGGGGTGATTTCATTAGCGACTGTTAAGTAATATTGAATCCTTGCATTAGTCATGATGTTCTTTCCGTTTATCAATTTCTGCTTGAATTGTACACAAATCAGATTGATCCATAGAACCACCCTTCGCAGCCATCGCTAAATTGCTTGTTTGATTAACGTACGCTGCGATATCACTTCTGAAGAAACGCCACTCTCTTCCAACCTTGTGTGCCTTGATGCGGCCATCACGGATCATATTGTATACAGTTTGGTTGCTAACACGCAGAAAATCAGCGGTTTCCTCCAAATTCAAAACATCCATAGATGGAACAGAAGAATTCGATCCATCACCCAGCGCATGAACTAGATTTTCGATTAGGTGAAATTCCTCCGGTGTAAACATGATTTCATTACAGTCCTCACAGCAATAACCGGAGAGTCCCTTAAGTTCTAGACATTTACCCTTATACCGGAATGACTGAATTAAATCATTCCTGAATATCATTTTTCCTCCACACGTGGGGCATTCACGGGTTTTCAGCAGGCGGCCCATTTTTTTCCTCCATAAATTAAATCAAATTACGATATAAAATACAATACTGTTATAAGTTACCTGAGGATTGTTTTATGTTCCAAAGCCTTTAATGCAATGCGTTATTCCGAGTGCGCACCAATGAAGGGTCATCTTTTCCGCTAGGTGCCCATTTATTATCGTCAACCAATTCCGTTGTTACGAGGTGAATTGTCGGAAACCCTCCTTCCATGATGATGCTACACACTACAATTAGAGGCATAGCATACTGTGGATCGAATATTAAAATTCGTTCGTCTTTATGGCTTTTCCCTGGAACAGCGCAAGGTGGCTGTATCTCAAGGACTTGATTCGTTGAACTGCTCAGCACGTCTTGAACATTCTCCATTGAAATGCCCCTATCAATCATTTGAGAGGTAGCATGTCCAGATGGCATCGGTTCACGATTTCTGGCCACGCGACGCATTTGTGGTAAAAATTCTTTGGAAAACTTAATAGGAGCTTCGGGGGACGAAGGCTGCATATGTATTATACCTCCATTTTTGTTTTATAACATTTTATAACAGCTTATAATAGGATTATAATACCTCCACCATTCCGTGTCAAGAATGAAATCTGAAAGATGTTGAAAGGAGCGTGATGCCATTGACCCAGCCCAAAACTGCCCTTGACTACCTCCGCAGCGAAAAAGCCAAAGCAGAGCAAAAGCTGCGCTCTTGCCAGCACCGGGAGAAAATCCTTGAACGCCAGATGTCGGAACTGAACCGGAGAGAGCGCGTGCATCGTCTTTGCACCCGTGCCGGAATGCTGGAAAGCTTTCTGGTCTGTCCGGGAGAATTGACCGACGATCAGGTGATGGAGCTTTTGAAGATTTCGTTCCGTCAACCTGAAGTCGTGCTGGCTCTTGCAAAGATGGTGCATGATGTTCACGAACGCAGCAACGTCCAAAACCCTTTAGAATAAAGGGCGCAATTATACACCGTTCCGGTGAAATTGCGGTCTTGCAGACGGCTCGATGAAATCGAAGCTGGCGTTTGTGCGCCAGCCCGATTCCATCCCAAGGAAAAATGCATTTTCCTTGCGCTGCTTTGCAGCTGTCCTTTTGCCCGCTACCATAAAACACGCATAGAAAAAGCCGATTGGAAACAGAAACATTTCCAATCGGCTTATCTTTTTGTTAGGCAGATTTCTTTTCAGCTAATGCCCGGACTTCCTCAATTGAAAGGTCGGTGTACTTTGCCACCTTTTCACAAGGCACACCATCTGCCAACATTGCCAATGCGTGTTTGACCGATGTTTCATGCTCGGTTTCATCCCGCATCTTTTCCATAGCTCTGCACATAGCTGCCACTCCCTTCGTGTCTTCTTTGAAATAACGAACCCTCTGTGCCAAAATGGAATAATTCATATCCTTCGAGTTGGTACAGAAAAAGTCGTGCATCAGTTTTCCTAATGCGGTTTCGTCCTTGATTTGTGAGTTCACATAAACGATGTGCGCCTGATCGTTGAAAGCCGTTCCAGTTTCCCGAACTGTACGGTCAACATGATAAATTGGAAGGCCTGCCTTTAATACGTCATTTTCCGTGATAAAGATAACGTATGTTTCGTTCAGCGCATCGTAATCATCGCCCGCATCAGTCAGGTTTGCGTCCAACAGACTACTGTTATACCGTGCACGTTTTTCACTCGCACCATGGTCACTGCGCTGCACCTCAATATTATATGCACGGTTTTCCCGATCTACCGCCAAAATATCCAAACGAACGGAACGGCCTTGCAGATTTTTAATGCTGTACTGGCCATGAACCTCTTTAACGGTCAAGTCATCACGTTTCAAGATAATTTGCAAAAGGAACTCAGCACAAGCACGTTCTTCAAACACCGCAGCCATGAAATCATCATCAATCAATCGCAAGCCACGCAACCGCTGCAAATCTTCTTCATGTTTCCGTTCAAAATCCAGGTCCTGTTGTGATTTTCTTTCCGACATTGGCTCACCAGCTTTCTGCTTACTTATCCAAAATAATAGTACCATAATTCCGTGATTTTTACAAGAGAACGATTCAAATGTCATCAGGGGGTGATGCCTATTCCGTGTCCGCATTTCAAAATCACCATCGTCAAGCGCAGCCAAGGACAGTCCGCTGTTGCCGGGGCCGCTTACCAGAGCGGCGAACGGCTGTTCAGCGAGTACGACCAGAAAACGAAATTCTACAACAAGAAGAAAGAACTTGTCCACGCTGAGATCATGCTGCCGTCCCATGCGCCGCCCGGATATGCAGACAGGGCAATGCTCTGGAATGCCGTGGAAGCCGTAGAGAACCAGTGGAACTCCCAGCTTGCCCGCCGTATCGTGCTGACGTTTCCGGTGGAGGTGCCGAAGGAACAGTATCTCTCCATGATAAAAGAGTTTTGTCAGGAGCAGTTTGTTTCCAAGGGCATGATTGCCGATTTTGCCATCCACGACAAGGGAGATGGTAACCCACACGCCCACATTCTGCTGACGCTCCGGGCAATGGATGAACACGGCAAGTGGCTCCCGAAAGCCCGAAAGGTCTACGACCTTGACGAAAACGGTGAGCGCATTCAGCTTCCTTCCGGCAACTGGAAGTGTCACAAGGAAAACACGGTGGACTGGAACGACCAGAAGTATGCCGAGGTCTGGCGGCACAGCTGGGAAGTTGTTACCAACCGCTATCTGGAAGCCGCTGGCAGACCAGAACGTGTTGACCTGCGCTCCTTTGAGCGGCAGGGCATCCAGCAGATACCGACCGTGCATCTCGGTCCCGCCGCACACCAGATGGAAAAGCGCGGGGTGGAAACCGTTCTCGGCAATCTGAACCGAGATATTCGAGCCGCCAACAGCCTGATGCAGTCCATCCGCAGTGCAATTCGTGGTCTGCAACACTGGATCGCAGACCTGAACGAAAAGAAGCAGCTTCTTCTGGACGCTCTGGAAAAGGCGAAAGAACCCACGCTGTCCGACCTGCTGGTGGACTACTTCGATCTCCGCAATGAGCAGCGCAGCGATTGGTCTGCCAAGGCAAAACTGAAATGCTCCGTCCGGGACTTTGAGGAAGTCAAACAGGCGGTGGACTATCTGAAAGCCCAATCCCTGAACACTGTTGAGGATTTGAACCAAGCCATTGACAGCTTAAACCAGACCGCCGCCCCTCTCCGCAAGCAGTTGAAGCAGAACGAAAACCGGATGCGGGCAATCGCTCAGATCAAGGATGCTGCCGCCGTCCATGCCAAGCTGAAACCTATCCACGACACCTTTATCAAGAAGAACTTCAAGCTGACCAAGGACGCTTATGCCGCCCAACACAAAGAGGAGCTGGACACCTTTAATAAAGCTGTCCGCACCCTGATGAAGCTGAACGGCAGCACAGCAGTGGATTTTTCGGCATTGAATGCCGAATTTTCTGCGCTGCAATCCGGCAGCGCAGAACTGCGTACCCAACTGGAAACCTTGCAGCCGGACATCTCCGCACTGAAAAATATCCGCAAGTATATCGACATGGTGCTGAATAAACAGCAGCTTTCTGCACCGGGCGGTAAGATGCCGGAGAAGGAATCGGTGCTGAAGAAGTTGAACAATAGCAAGGCAGCACTTGAACAGAAAAAATCACAGACCCAGCCAAAAGAAAACGAGCACACATTGTAAAAGGAGAAGCACAAATGAGCAAAGCTATCACATTGACCGAACATCGCCCCTCTGACGGACTGTTGACCATGCGAGTCAGAAACACAACTTACAACGTCAACATCTTTTTCAATCCGAACGCAAAGAGCACATTGGATACTCAAATGCGAAAAATCATCCAAAAAGAAGCGAAAGCTGGCAATTTTTAAATTTGCAGCAGCATCTTGATTTTTTATCTTGACAAAAGGCAGCCCAACAGGAAGTGATGAGGTGGAGAGAGTGCAAAGCTCTCTCCACTACTTTTGATTCTAAAAAAATCATTTGCGATGCAGGATAATGAAATATTGACGACAAAAGATGTTTGTGGTATCATTCTAAGTGAAAAAGCATATACTGAAAGCAGTATTGGAGGTAATGAGAATGAAACGTCTTTCGCTAGTCGATTTGGCCGAAACGATAAAGAATAACCGCACAGAAAAAGGAATTACACAGGAACAACTTTGCGAAAAAACAGGAATCAATCGAAATATGATTGGGAGAATTGAACGAATGGACTATATTCCAACCATTCCGCAGCTTGAAAAGCTGGCGGAAGTTTTGGGCTTTGAGGTCGATAGGCTGTTTGTTGAAAATAATCAGCCGACTGTTTTTACAGCTTTTAGAGGCTCAAAGCTTTCGGACGAGGAACGAGCGGGAGCAGATCATTTAATGGAGATGATGCTTGCAGCACGACAGCAGATTATGCTGAGAAAGGCATTGCACCATGAATAAAGATGTCGTATTGACCGAGTTACAGATTGATGAGATCAAGAAAGCAGCAGATAAGGAAAGAAGAAATTTCGGAATTATTGAAGCCCCGATTGCAGGCGACCTGTTCATGCTGATTGAACAGGAGGGAATTGCAATCTGCCAGTATCCGTTCCCGACAAGCAAGAAATCTCACACGGATGCTAATATCACAAGATTTGAAACAGGCTCAGACAAAATGATTTTTATTGGTCTGAACACGGCAATCTATTATGATGAGCAGCTTTTTGCATTGGCGCATGAGCTGTATCACTACATTACAAAAACAGGCAAAGCGTATGAAACGGATATGGATGAAGAAGATAAGAGAACAGAAAAAATGGCTGACCGCTTTGCCGCAGAACTTTTGTTGCCGAGTGAAACTTTGAACCACATGGTCATGGCACAATTCAAAACTTCTTGTTTGAAAAAAGTTACCAATCTCCGGCTTTTGCGCTTTATTGCAAGATTGCAGAGTGAGTGGTGGTTGCCATACCGCGCCTTGGTGCTTCGTCTGAACGAAGAAAAGTATATCACGGACGAGCAGGTGGATGTGCTTTTCAAAATTAACGACCGCGATAAAGACAGCATCTATGGAAAGATTTTTTACAGTATTGCTCCAGACTGTTACACAAAGTTGAATACAATCACTCGGAGAACGGATGTTTCAAACTGGGTATTGGAAACATTTATTATGAACTATGAGGATGGCAGTCTGACAGAAGACGAGTTCGTCAAGCTTCTGGATTTATTTGGCAAGAAGCCAGATGATTTTGGCTTTGATTTGGCAGTTGACGACACTGATCTTGATGAACTGAATGAACTCTTTGAAGGCGGTGACGCAGATGAGAGTTGACGTAGAAAAGAAGAATCCGGCATTAGAGAGCTTATTTACTGATCCAGAGCAGACGATATTTCTGGATGCAAACTTTTTTATACCGCCAGATAGAAGCAGAATGGGGACGAAACCGATTCCTTTTTTGAAATTTTGTGAGATTTGGCTTGATCCGATTTTTGATGCCTTCCCTAATTTGGCCATTCACGAATCGGTCTATCATGAACTGGTTGCTGATGCTGTAAAGAAATATGCCGATGAACGTCAGTCAGAAAGCCCATCCCATTTGCGTGTTTATAAAGATGCGGAATTGAATGAGGCAGAACAGGCTCTGATGCAGGCATACATCTCTAAGCTTGCGGAGTATTCACAGTACATACCAGAAAGAGATAATGCAAAAGACCGGGGCGAAGTGAGATCGTTGTCCTTTATGGCAGTAAAGAGATTTCTGTATTTTGCGGCAAATGATACTCTGCCGATGAACTTGATTCGGAAAGCGGACGAGCTGCATACAGGACTGGACGATATGGAACTTCTGGAAATGTATGATGTGATATATTACTTGTACTGTACGGGAAAATATCCGCCGGATGGACTTCGGCTCCTGTACAAGTATGAGTATTATTTGACAAAGCAAGAAAAGAAAATGAATCTTGCGTGGGGAGAGTTTATTGAGAAAATGAATGCTCTCTATGGAAAAAATCAAGACCAGAAAGCATGATGCGTTAAAATAGCAGTAGAGCATCAAGAAAGCCACCATAGGCTTACCCCAAAGGGTAGCTTATGGTGGCTCTTTTTTGCTTAAAGGGTCTGTTCTGTGCGTTGAATGTGATCTCGAATGTAGTGCTGCCCCAAGATGTTGTCAACATTGGCACAGGCTGTTCGCAATTCTTTTTGATAATCTTTATAATAGGTGTAGGTGTCGTATTGAGCCGCTTTCAAGGCAAGTAACCGTTCTTTTTCAAGCTTCAAATCTTTCATCTTCGGAAGTGAGCCGTCTGGATTTTGTGCTTTCAGAATCTGGGCGGCTTTTTCATGCCTCTCAATTTCATCGGCGTGATCCTTGCGGAATTTCCCTTTGAAGCGAGCTTTCAAAAATTCATTGTAGGTGGATTTTGTGGAAAGATACTGACCCAGATAGTGGATTTGCTCATTCACAGATTTGATTTGTGTTTCGGTGTCCTTTGTCTTTTGCCGTGCATCGTGCATCTGTAATGTGATGCTATCGTAGGTTGTCTGTAAATTTTCTCTGGTATCGAATCCGTTTTCCTGAATGTAAGCTACGGTCTTTGCCATCTGCTGAAGATTGGAAATTTTGACTTTTTGAGCATAAGCTTTGCTCTGTTGAGCTTTAATGCAGTTCTGCAAGTCCACAACAAGACGCAGATCAGAGCGAATGAAGAGAATGGCAATCGGGTCTGCATGGTAATCGGGCATGGTTTGTCGTTGCTTTTCTTCCTGTTCAGCAGCAAGTGCATTGGCTTCAAAAAGATTGAGCAAATAATCTTTATCAAAATTTGTGCCTAAAGAGCGACCAGAAATGTACTTCTCTCGCTCTGGATGCAGATAGCTATATCTTCCCCGATTTTCTTTCACATGAATCTTGTACTTTTCAAATAACTGGCTTTGAAAATCTTCAAACGAAATTGCGGAGGAAGAAATCTCTGAAACGGCATTCCGAACAAACTGCTTACGAGTCTGAAATGTTGTTTCCATTGGATTCATGCCATCAGAAATGATCTGTTCATTTATATCTTCCAGCTCTTTCTGCCCTCGCTTTTGCAACCAGTATTCAGCTTCAGTGATTTTACTTTGAGCCGGAGAGAGAAGATCGACCTGGTACAGATTTTCACGCTGGCATAGATTCATAAGTTCTTGCTGTAAGTATTTTAGATAATCTTTTGTCAGGTGATGTTTGTATCCTGCTTTGCAGTCAATGCTGCGTGTGGTGTATGGCTGTGGCTCTATGTCCAGTTTCCGTAAGCTGTTGATTATGATATGAACATGGATGTTGCCACTGCCATTATGTCCATCCGTGTGAGTACAGACCAATGCTTGATGGCCGGGAAGATGATTCTTCACAAATTCAAGCCCCAGGGTTTGTGCTTTCTCGCCAGTAAGATTGTGTTCGTCTTTATCGCGCGGATCAAAACTGATGATATAGTGATGGGACTTGACTTCATCGTATCGGTAGTTTTTTCGATACTGGTCATTGAGCATTTCGCACTCAAGATCAAAGGTGTCGGGACTGCAGTTTACTCCACTCATGTGAAATTCGCTGCGGAGCATCATGCTCCCGTTTTCATCAAGGAGTGGTTTTAAGTGTCGTTCATCATGCTGATATTTCAAATAGCAGACTGCCGCACTGTAATCAGCGTTTTTTATTGCGATGTGTTTTAACACGGCCATGATAGGTTCCCCCTAATTTGATTGCTTCCTGCCGAAGTTGCCATAATGCAGTGAGATGGCGGTTGATCTCGTCCTGCATTGACTTGGAATAGAAACCGCCAGAGTGGAAGTATTGGGCAATCTGATTCAGGTTGTTGCCGATGGCAGAATACTCAGCAATCAGTTTTTGAAGTTCGGGAAGTTCGGCAGTGATGTTGTAGTGGACTTCGATGCGTTCGTCCAGCGCACTCTTCCTGACATAAACGGCAACTGGATAGCCTGCCTGTTCAGCAGAAATGGAAATAGAAGCGTACTCGGCATCCGTAAAACGTACCATTACGTTATTTGTTCTTTTTATCTGCTCGCACTTTTTTCTTCTGCCCATAGATAGAAACTCCCTTCAAATTTATTTGCGAAGCAAATCCCGACAAGCTGTAGGCGGTCGGCTGCGACCACTTTAGTGGAAGCCAAATAACCAAAATCTGTGATTTTGTGCGTACCGAGGGGATGGGGAAACGGAATCCCCATCAAGATTGCCGGTAACGAAAAATCACGAAAGTGAATTTTGAGTTACTTCAGGCGAATCTTGCCCTACTTACGGTGAAGCCGTAGCCTTACGCATTTTTCGGGTTCTTCTATCTTTAGAATCGGGAAGAGCGTGTTTCGCAAGGTGTTTTTGAAAAAATCAAAAAATTTTTTGAAAATACCTTGCGAAATGGCCTTTCTCCAATTCTATAAGTGAAAGAGGCTGACACACCACCCAAAAAACAGAAAGGAATGAGTGAATGACCGAAACAACTGCACGAACCTATCACACCATGGAAAGCCTGCGCCAGATGGCGCAGACTGATCTCCGTAATGTGAACCGTGAGGAACTGGTAGACATCAACGAAGTGGAAATTAGAAAAGACTTGTCGCAGCGGGAGCGGATGGTCGATTTCATTTCGCAGATCAAGAACCCTTATTGCTATCTTGACAAGGGCATGGTAGTGAAGACCAGCTTTGCAGGAGAGAACCGATTAGAGGACACACTGAAAAAATGCGCACGGACGCATAGAAGATAAAAAAGAATAAAGTAGAAGAAAATTTGCACTTTAGCACATTAAAGCGTTGACATAGACCGCGAAATATGAGATAATGGCTTTGGGTCAAAATAGAATATGCTAACTAAAGCCGATAATTTTCTTGGTTTATTGTCAGAACGACAAATAGATTAAGGAGGTTATCGGCTTTTTATGTTTTTTCAGGAAAATGGACAATATCGCTGCGCTGTATATCTTCGATTGTCACGTTCGGACGGCGATCAGCAGGAAAGCAACAGCATCAAAAATCAAAGAGCCTTACTGAACGATTATCTGGGAAAGCACCCGGAACTGCATAAGGTCGATGAGTATGTAGACGATGGATACAGCGGTACGAATTTTGAACGCCCGGATTTCAAACGGATGATGCAGGACATTGAGAAGCGGAAAGTCAACTGCATTATCGTCAAGGATTTATCTCGCTTCGGTAGAAACTACATTGAAACGGGCCGTTATCTGGAAAGAATCTTTCCGTTCATGGGTGTGCGCTTCATCGCCATCAACGATCATTATGATAGTGCGGAAGAAAACGATGATAAGGGACGTATCCTGATTCCGTTCAACAATCTTATCAACGATACCTATTGCCGTGACATTTCCATGCGTGTCAGAAGTCACTTGGATGTAAAACGGAAAGAAGGACAGTTCATCGGCAGCTTTGCAGGATACGGGTATCAGAAAGACCCGAAAGACAAGAATCATTTGATTATAGATGAATACGCGGCGGGCATCGTGCAGGAAATCTTCAAGCTGAAGCTCAACGGGATGAGCGCACAGCACATTGCAAACCATCTGAATGAATTGGGAGTTTTGCCGCCAAATGAGTACAAACGAGCCAGCGGATTCAATTATACTTGCGGATTTCGAGCGGGACTGAACCAGAAATGGACGGTGGTATCGGTCAATCGGATTCTGAAAAATGAATCCTATACGGGAACCTTGATTCAAGGCAAACGTCGGAAAATTAACTACAAAATAAAAAAGAGTCAGGATGTTGGGACTGGTAACTGGATTCGTGTCGAGGGAACACATGACGCGATTATCAGTAGAGGTGAGTTCCAACAGGTGCAGCAGTTGATGGAATTGGATACACGCACTTCACCTAGTCAGAAAACAGTATATCCATTATCAGGCTTTCTGCGCTGCGCTGACTGCGGACAGAACATGATTCGGCGCACGGTGACAAAGAAAGGAAAGAAATATCAATACTATCACTGTTCTACCTATAAGAATGGCGGAGATTGCACTCCGCACATGATAAACGGCGAGAAGCTGGAAGGAAGTGTTTTGGCGGCAATCCGGCATCAGGTTGCACTTCTTGTTGAAGCAGAACAGGTGTTATCTCATGCAGACCTGGCAAGCGGTGAACAGATTGGCGTAAAAATTTTGGATGGACAAATCAATGCACTGGAAGCGGAATTGGAACGATACCGTAATTTGAAAGTTCGGCTGTATCAGGATTTCTGCGATGATGTTGTCAGCAAGGAAGAGTACAGTGAGATGAATGCCCGGTTTGCGCAGAAGATAAAAGAGGCGCAAGACAAAATTCAGGCGATTCAGGATAAAAAGCAGGAGGCGGTCAAGCATGACACAATGCTTCCCGGTTGGTTGGAAGAACTGAAACAGTACCAGCACATTAAAACGCTGGAACGGCGGGTGGTGGTAGAACTAATCGACCACATCGACATTCATAGTAAGGAAGAAATTGAAATTCACTTCTGCTTTGAGGACGAACTACACAGCATTACAGAAAAATTCATGGAATATCAGGCGCATAACGGGAAAGAGGTGGCAGAAGAATGAGGTGGGTAAGTTACACACGTTCAATCTCCAGCAGGATCGGAGAAGAAAATCCTGCCAATACGATTGCAGAACAGAATGCAAATATTGAACAATACTTGAAAAATAAAGGGTACAGAATATCAGAAAAGTACAGTGACCGCAAGAGATCGGCAGAAGCAGCCGATGGTTTTGATCGAATGGTGCAAGACGGCATGACACAAAAATTCGATGCGGTTGCCGTTGATTCCATCTTCCGTTTTGGCAAGACATTGCCATTTGCCATTGAGGTATTACAGAAAACTTTTTATCCGGTTGGTATTCAGTTTGCTGTTGTTGAGGATGATTTTTGCAGTACAGACCGAACAGCGGACGAAGTGGAACAGTATTTTAAGGAAAAGGCCATTGAGAAAATCCGATTTGAATTTATAGCGAACAGACAGGACAGCTTTGAAAAAGGAGTGCTGACACATCGGCAGGCAAAGTATGGATATGACATATCAGAAGATCGTAGGAGCTTTGTGCTTGATTCGGAAAGCGCACCGATTGTAAAACTGATTTTCCAGATGTATCTCGAAGAAATGACGTTTCAGGAGATTGCAGAGGCATTGGACGCACAAAATGTCCCATCGCCGCAAATTCAGATGACTCGAAATAAAAAGGTGACGAGGAAAACAAAATGGCCTGTCACGACAATTCGCTCTATTCTGGTGAATCCACTCTATATCGGAAAGCTCACATTGAAGCTGTCCGGTGCTGAGAAGAAGATGGAAGTTCCACCAATCGTATCAGAGGAAGATTTTCAAAAGGTGCGGGAAAGAATCAATGATTCGGTTAAACTTCCTGCTCCTAAACGGAGATCAACGCCCAATATCCTTATCAAGAAAATATATGACCGGGCAAGTGGAGAACGCTTGTTGTGCAGAACGACTGAGGACGAAACAAGGCAGATATATTCTTTTGACAGAAAATATAAGTGCTTTAGTGGGAAAGCACCCTATATTGAAAGCACTGAAATTTTTGATGCGATTCGATCTTCATTGAAAACAGCGCAGGAGCAGGCAAGATATATTGGCAGATTACTGGAATCGGACAAAGATGAAGTTAAGCGATGCCAGAATATTGTGCTTCAGCCTTATAGGGAACAGGCAAGAACACTTATGGATGCGCTGTCTGAAAAAGATGTTGAGAGAACTGCTGTCTACCGGAAATATGAAAGATGTGAAATGGAACAAGAGCAGTTGGAGGATTTTGAATCTCGGTATCAGGCAGAAATAGAAGAACTGGAAGCAGAGTTCAAGAACATTATGATGAAAGTTTCCGTAATAGAGAAGGCGTTCAGTTATGTAAATCCATGGCTGACAAAATTTCAAGACCTTACGACTCCTGAAATACTGGAACGGACGCACATCAAAAAATATGTGGAGCGGGTTTGGATTGATGATTTTAAGCGAGTAGAGGTTGTTTTGAAAGAGGAAGAATGGACAAGATTCTTCCCGGAGGAATGGATGAGAACCAGAAAGGAAAATTAAAATGGCTAGAAAGAGCAGAAAAAACATAATGCCGCAGAGTGCCGCACCGGAGATTCGTATTTCCGAAGAAGTCAATCTTCTGCGTACAGCAGCGTATGCACGATTATCGTCAGAGAACAGCGGACATGAAACAGAAGATACCCTGAATACGCAGATTCTGCAAATCCATAGTTATATCAAGGAACATCCAGGGCTGACTCTGACGGATACCTATGTGGACAATGGATTTACAGGAACAAACTTTGACCGCCCGGAGTTTGAGCGTATGATGCAGGATGTGCGGACAGGGAAAATCCAGTGCATTGTGGTTAAGGATTTGTCCCGCTTTGGTCGTGACTACATTGAAACAGGCAACTATCTGGAAACGATTTTTCCGATGCTGCATATCCGGTTTATTGCTATCAATGATGATTTTGACAATATCCGGCAGTCGGATGTGGACAGTCTTGCAGTTCCCATCAAGAACATGGTAAACAGCCTGTACGCAAAGGACATTTCAAAGAAAATTGGGCTGAGCTACCAGATGCGTAGGGAAAAAGGAATCCCTACTTCATGGTGTGTGCCGTATGGCTATCGCATGAATGAACAGAAAAGTCAGTATGAAGTGGCAGATGAAGCAAAGTATGTGAAGTTGATTTATCAGTGGTATCTTATGGGGGTGAGTACGAACGAAATCGCCCGTAGGCTGGAATTTCTGGAAGTACCTCGTCCGAATGAACATCTGAATCGTAGACTGCACGAGGGACATGATACGACTTTCAATAAATGGCACTCCAGTTCTGTTCTCCGTATTCTGGATAGTCAGGTATATATCGGAAATTTGGTAACGGGAAAAACCCGGACTGCCTCTTATAAAGGAATTGGGCTGCACCCGGTAGATAAGGAAGAATGGCATATTGTGGAAAATGCTCATGAGGCAATTATCTTGAAGTTCGATTTTGAAATCGTGCAGGAAAAAAGAAACCGGAACAAGGAAAAACGCAATAATGCAATGGCTCGTTCAGAGCAGGTGCGGGCAGAGTGTAGGAATCACTTTGCAGGCATGGTGTTTTGCGGCTGTTGTCGGCGCAGCATGACATTTGTGCGTCAGGTGCATAAAACGGAAGAGGAAAGCTATTTCGGAGTATTTCAGTGCAAGAGAAAGAAGGGGACAACACCATGTTCCTATCATACTGTGCCAGAAAAAATGCTTATGATGGTAGCAATGAAGCAGATTCATCATCTGGTTTCTACCATGTGCGAAGAAGAAAAGATGGTAAAAGAAATGCTGAACAACGGTGGTCTGGATTCCACCCGTTCTATCAAGGTGAAGGAAAACTCGATTGCATTTCGGATTCAGGAAACCGAAGAACGGCGGCTGCGCTTATATGAGGACTATAAGGCGGAAATTCTGGATGAAGAAGAGTATAGTCGGTTAAAAGAACACTATATTGCCGAAAAGCAGCGGTTGGAACATGAACTGCAAAAGCAGCGGCAGCGGTCATTGGAACTTGAAAAGAGAACGAGAATTTGCGATGAACAGATGGAACGGATGCGGGCTATTCTGAATCAGAAAGAATTTGATGAAGAACTGGTACATGAGCTTATCAAGAAAATCTATGTAGGCATCGACAATTCGGTAGAGATCGAGTTTAAGTGCAGTGACCCGTATCAAGAGGTTCTGGCATTTGTGGCGGAGGTGCAGAATGAATAATAAGATTGCGATTTATCTTCGATTATCTCTGTCAGATGGAGATTTGAAAAAGGGAAGCAAGGATGAGAGCAATAGCATTGAAAACCAGCGGCTTTTGCTCCATTCCTATATTGAAAAGCAGGATGATCTCCCAGGCGAAATTGTGGAGTATGTAGATGATGGCTATACTGGAACGAACTTCAATCGTCCGGCATTTCAGAAGATGATTATTGACCTGAAGAAAGGGGAGATAAAGACCATAGTGGTCAAAGATTTGTCCCGGCTAGGGCGTGATTATATTGGCGTGGGCGATTATGTTGAGCAGATTTTTCCATTGATGGGTGTCCGCTTTATAGCAGTGAACAATGCCTTTGACAGCATGAAGCTGAACAACGGCACTCCGGGCATCGAAGTTGCAGTCAGCAATCTGGTGAATAATCTGTATAGCCGTGACATTGGAAAAAAGGTTCGTGCGGCATTGGAAGTGAACTGGAAAAGTGGCAAAGCTACATCTGTTAATGTACCGTTTGGTTACGTCTGGAATGGGAAAGGCAATCAGCGATGGGCGATTGACCCAGAAGCAGCGGCCTGCGTCCGAAAGGTGTTTGATTTGGCATTATCTGGGCGCAATACAACGCAGATCGCCTATGCGATGAATGAATTGGGCTTGCCGACACCAGGATTGTACTCTAAACGGAAAAATACCATAGTAGGCGGCAATGCAATTATAGCCCCGGAGAGCGAAATACTTTGGAATCCAGGAATCGTCTGGAGGGTGCTGCGGCGGTACGAATATACTGGGGCTTTGGTGATGGGCAGAAGGAAGAAACTTGATGTGAATACTACGGCGTTCCGCACCTTGCCGGAAGATAAATGGATTATTACGGAGAACACCCATGAAGCGATCGTTACAAAAGATGAGTATTATCAGGCGCAAAAGGCAATCCGCAATGTTGCTCCAATCCAATACAAGACCGAAGATGATTTTGCTCTGAAAGGCAAAATATGCTGCGGAAACTGCCTGAGACAGCTCCGGCATGAGAAGCAGTATGGCGAAATGGTATTCTGTTGCGGTCACAAAAGGTCAGTAGGAAAATTCTCGCACTGCTATTCAGGCTATTACAGAGAGCAGGCGGTCAATTCAAGAGTTGCCCGCGCTATAAAAACGGTATTTACAGCATTGGAAGTTGTGAATCAGGGAATGCAGGAGAAAAAATCCATAACCTTGCAGTGTGTAGATGTTGATGATTTGAAAAAGCAGGCAGAAATGATTCGGGCAGAGCAAATTAAACTCTATGAATCGTATGCAGATGGGATTCTGACCCGCAATGAATATCTGGAAAAGAAGAAAGGACTTGGGGAAAAGCTGGCAGATTTGCAAGAGAAGATTCGTATAGAAGAGGAAGAGCAGGAAACCGCAGATGAACTGGATGAGGAAATCCGCAGCCTGACAAAGCAGGCAAGTCAAAAAACATACATAGGAGGTCTGACCAAGGAATGTGTGGATGCCTTTGTCAGCATGGTTTATCTGTATGACGATCAGACGATGAAAGTTGAGTTTAACTGTGAGGATGTGATTCGGAGAGCATTGGAAAAGTATGGTGCATAACCGCATAGAAACAGCGAGGTGAGCAAAAAAGAATGCCCGTCTGGTTGAGAGGATTCGCAAATCTTCTCGATCAGGCGGGCATTTCATTCCGTAGGAATGGAGATTAGTCGTTATGTACGGTCTTTTCCCAACGATGGAAAACAGCTTCAAAGAAGTCGTGACCAAGGACTCCTTCACCAATAGGGCCGAACTTCTCCCGATAGGATTTAAGAATAGCCGTAAAGTCTGGATTTTGAAATCCAGTATATTTGTCAAGGGAACACAGCTTTTGATAATCAGGAAAATAGGAAAGCAGTTCGCTGTCGGTCTTTTCTTCAAAGATGTTCATGGTATTTCCTCTTTAGAAATTTAAACTATCTACCCATGCGGACAAATCGGCTTTGGTTGAGGAAGCGTTAAATACCTTTCCATGTAGGAGCTTGGAACCAGGGCAGCTAGGAGCAAGCTTTTCATTGGTCTTGCCCATATCGCTGCTACCGGAAGTGGCGAATGGAATAATGGTTTTATTCTTTAGGTCATAGCTTTCCAGAAATGTATTGATGATTGTAGGGGCAACGTACCACCAGATAGGAAATCCGACAAAAATCGTATCGTATTCATCCATGTTGTCGCGTTTGGCGGCGATGGCAGGGCGGAAGTCGGGATTGCTCATTTCAATAGTGCTGCGGGATTTCTTATCCATCCAGTTCAGATCGGCTTTTGTGTAAGGGACTTCGGGACGGATTTCAAAAATGTCTGCACCGATGGCATCTGCTAAATCTTCGGCAACTTTTGCGGTAATGCCGCTGGCAGAAAAATAGGCAACAAGCTTTTTGCTCATGACAATGCACTCCCTCAATATTTGATTTGATAATAGTATAGCACGGCACGGGAGGGGTATCAAGAAGTGAAATGAAAGCAAAATTGCTTGGAAAATATTGGTGTCTCAATAGTTGGATTTGGATAATCATAACTTTGATATTGTATCTTAACTTAAAATGAGTTATAATACAGAAAAAGAGTTATGAATGGAGGCGATAGAGTGGAATACCTTAAGCGGGTTTTAGGAATTGAAGTGCTATATGAAAATAAAGCTTTAGAGCATTTGCCAAACTTCATCAGTACAAGGTATGATTCACAGAAAGTATCTCTGAATGGTCAAAAAACCGTTTTTTTGTATCCTAAAACCGAATTGGAGCAGGTGGAAACATTAAAAAAGCATCTGGAACGTGTGAAAAAGGTTGCGGATTGTCCTGTGATTTTAGTATTGGAACAGATCACTGCACGGCAGAAAGAGTATTTGCTTCGAGAGAAAATAGCATTTATTGTGGATGGAAAGCAAATTTATCTGCCCTTTATGGCAGCATATTTGCAGGAACGCTGTGATGCAGAAAAGAGTGACAGAGAAGAAATCTTGCCATCGGCACAGATGCTGTTGCTTTATTTTATTTATGAGGGAGCAAAGGAGCTGTCCACAAGTCAAGCTGCAAAAGATTTGGATTTGACACCAACATCTATTTCCAGAGCTTCTAAACAACTTGAAGGAATGGGATTTCTGCGATCAAGAAAAATTGGAGTGCAGAAGATACTGTTTTCGGAAAACTCCGCCAAAGAGTTGTTTTACAAAGCAGAGAAAGTTCTGCTCAATCCTGTGAAAAGGACGGTCTATGTTCCATGCGAGGAAGTAAAGACTGAATTGTTGGAGAGCGGATATTCCGCATTGGCGGAGTATTCGATGCTCAATGCGCCTAGTGTTCGGTGCTATGCTTCAGAAAAAGTATCTCAGTGGAATTACTGCATGACCAAGGATTTACAGGACTCAAATTCACAGGTGACTGTTGAAATGTGGAGATATGACCCACGAAAATTATCGAAGGAAAAAATGGTCGATGGACTTTCTCTAGCATTATCGCTCAAGGAAGATGCAGATGAACGGGTAGAAGAAGCAGTAGAAGAAATGTTAAATAATCTGTGGAGGAAGATAGATGGTAACAGGGATTGAAAGCTTTAAGGAATGGTTCAAGGGTAACGAAAGCCAGTATGCAATTATCGGTGGAACTGCGTGTGACATCTTGATGACGGAAGAAGGCTTAGACTTCCGTGCAACAAAAGACATTGACCTTGTTCTAATTATTGAAGCCGTGGATGCGGCTTTTGGAAGAAAATTCTGGGACTATGTAAAACAGGCTGGATACGAACATTGTAATAAAAGCTCTGGTATGCCGCAGTTTTATCGGTTCAGTCACCCGATGTCAAACCGTTATCCAGCGATGATCGAACTGTTCACTAGAAAACTGGATGCAATTCAACTTCCAGATGATGCAGTATTGACACCGCTGCCAATGGATGAGGACATATCTAGCTTGTCTGCAATCCTTTTGGATGATGATTACTATGAGTTCTTGAAGCAGGGGAAAGTGACTGTTGATGGAGTGACGGTTTTGGATGCTGCATATTTGATTCCATTCAAGGCGAAAGCATGGATGGATTTGACGGATCGCAAAGAAGCTGGAGAACACGTTGATAGTAAAAACATTAAGAAGCATAAAAATGACGTTTTTCGATTGACTGAACTGATTGACCCTACGGTCAAGATTGCCACTCCCAGTGGCGTGTATGAGGATATGCAGAAGTTTGTTGATCGAATGAAAAATGAAACGGTTGATGTTAAACAGTTGGGGCTTGTGGGACGAACGAAAGAACAGATTCTTCAGGAGATAGGAGAATTATATGCTATACAATAATCAGTGAGTTATAGAATAAAACACTATCTTGTAAGGAAGTGATATAACATGGAAAAGAAATACCAAATTTTTATTTCGTCAACTTATAAGGATTTGATAGAAGCGCGTAGCAAAGTAAGGGATGCAATCCTGTCAATGATGCATTTCCCAGTTGGCATGGAGATGTTTAACGCTGCTGACGAAGAACAGTGGGAAATAATACAAGAGACGATTGATAGTTCGGATTATTATGTTTTGATTTTGGGACAGCGATATGGCTCTGTAATAGAATCTGGATCGGATGCTGGAATTAGCTATACGGAAAAGGAATTTCGCTATGCGAGAGAGAAGAAAATTCCTATTCTGGTATTCATAATTGATGATGATGTGGCAATTAAGCCGGAATTTATGGAAAAAGATCCAGAAAGTATAAAAAAGCTGGCTGATTTCAAGATAGAAGCTAAAAAAGGACGAACGGTACAGTGGTGGACTAATATTGACGAACTTGCTAGAGAGGTTTCAGAATCTTTACATCAGCAAATGGATCGAAAAAAGCGTCCAGGGTGGATAAGAGGAGATGCCTTTGATATTGAAGCAAGTCATGCGGAAATTCTCAGTTTGAATAAAAAGATAAGAGAACTTGAGCAGGAAAATGCTGAGCTGAAATCACAGATTGTAAAGAGGGTTCCTGAGTTGATGGCCGCAGTTGTGCTGGATCAACAGGAGGATGAAGAGGAGGATGAAAAAGGTCTTAAAACACATGGAAAATTGCTTATTGATAGCTCTGATAATGCATACAAAATCCAATTATATCATAATGATGGAGAATGCTACAAAAACAAGTATGAACCACTTGATTTAAGTTGCGTTGAATCATATTTGAAAAAGTATGTAAAAGAAAAGGACTTACAGGCTTATAATGCAGCACTACCGTCTGAAGAAGAAATAAATGATTATGTACACCAGATGAGTGTGTATAAGACAATAATAAACGGTGGTGTTGCGTTCAAGATAAGAGTGCTTAATAATGGAACAGCGAAGGCAACAGATATTAGAATCTCAATCGTATTTCCAAAGGGTATTTTTGTATATGATATTGATGATATTGAAAAAATGAAGGAACCGCAAGGACCAAAACTTCCGCCGAATCCTATTGAAAAGGCAGAGGAACGTTTTATGAACGACTCAAATCCAACATATGCTTTCTTGAAAAATAGTATAGATGGAATGCAACCATTCCGAAGCTTACCAGTCATAGACCCGGCAATTTTTAGCAACTCCCATTCTTCTGTATTTGAATCAATATCTATACGAGATAATTCGATATTGATTGAATGTGACCAGTTGCCACATAAAGATGATGCCGAGTTTGATGGAATATATATTGTTCCGGCTAGAAAAGGAAAATTCAAAGTAAGCGTTTCGCTGATGTGTTCGGAATATATTGAACCGGAAGTTCATGATATTGAATTTGAAATTGTCTAATAATTAAAATAAGTACGAATAAGCCGCATAGGGCTTTCCAATGGGTTTAACCCAATGGGAAACTTTATGCGGCTTATTTTTTTGCTTTTTTGAAAAAATTGTTGTCCCTATCTTGACATCAGGGGGATATGTTGGGCTTTCGCTGGCTGTGTTGCTGGCACAGCACCATCGGGTAACGGCTGTGGACATTGTGCCGGAAAAGGTGGAACTTATCAATAATAAAAAGTCTCCGATTCAGGACGAATACATTGAAAAGTATTTGGCAGAGAAAGAACTGGACTTAACTGCAACGCTGGATGCAAAGGAAGCATATTCTGATGCTGATTTTGTTGTTATTGCGGCTCCGACCAATTATGACAGCAAGAAGAATTTCTTTGATACTTCTGCGGTTGAAGCGGTTATCAAACTGGTAATTGAATATAACCCGGAAGCAATCATGGTAATCAAATCTACGATTCCTGTTGGCTTCACCGCAAGTGTCCGTGAAAAATATCACTGCGACAACATTATCTTCAGCCCAGAGTTCCTGCGTGAGAGCAAGGCTCTATATGACAACCTGTATCCAAGCCGTATCATCGTTGGCACGGATGTAGAAAACGCTCGTCTGGTAAAAGCTGCACACACTTTTGCTGAATTGCTTCAGGAAGGAGCAATCAAGGAGAACATTAATACTCTGTTCATGGGCTTTACCGAGGCAGAAGCGGTCAAATTGTTTGCTAATACCTATCTGGCTCTGCGTGTTAGCTACTTCAATGAATTGGATACCTATGCAGAGATGAAGGGCCTGAACACTCAGCAGATCATCAATGGTGTCTGCCTTGATCCGCGTATCGGCACTCATTACAACAATCCCAGCTTCGGCTACGGCGGGTACTGCCTGCCCAAGGACACTAAACAGCTGCTCGCAAATTATGCCGATGTACCGGAAAATTTAATTGAAGCAATCGTGGAATCTAACCGTACTCGCAAGGACTTTATTGCGGATCGTGTGCTTGAAATTGCTGGTGCTTATGAAGCAAATGACAGCTGGGATGAGAGCAAGGAAAAGGAAGTCGTGGTTGGTGTTTACCGTCTGACGATGAAGAGCAATAGCGATAACTTCCGTCAGAGTTCCATTCAGGGCGTCATGAAGCGCATTAAAGCCAAGGGTGCAACGGTTATTATCTATGAGCCGACGTTGAAAGACGGTGAAAAGTTCTTTGGCAGTCTTGTGGTGAATGACTTGGATGAGTTTAAAAAGAGGAGTCAGGCAATCATTGCAAATAGATACGATAAGTGTCTGGATGATGTGAAAGAGAAAGTTTATACGAGAGATATTTTCCAGAGAGATTAAAGCAGAATAAGCAATATATTCTGACATTTTAATGGCTGGCCTAGTATGGTTTGAAACGAATTGACTAGTAACTAAGTAATCTGAGCAGAGTTGCAAAGAACGGCAATAAACAATGTACAATGTTGACCTTGAACTATAAGCATAAAATATAGTGCGCTAATAATGATCTTATAAAATTTAAATGAACAGGAATTAAAAACCGTATGAAAGTACAACTATCAATATGTATTGTTGCATACAATAATTACGATGATGTTGCGAAAGCAGTTTCGAGTCTTGAAGAATATACGCCCTCACAAATAAAAAAACAAGTGTATATAGTTGATAATAGCATGTCTTCAAAAGAGCAAGAAGAAAACTTAGCTGTTTTGGACAGCGTTATTGCTAGATATGATGATGTTTGCATTATTAATGTGGGAGCAAATCTAGGATTTGGAAAAGGCCATAACTATATATTGGATGAACTTGAATCAGAGTATCATGCAATTGTAAACCCAGATATTATTTTTACGGAGGATGTTTTCTCTCCAATCATTGAATACATGAGAAATAATAGAGATGTTGGAATGTGTATTCCCAATATTACAGATGAAAAAGGAGAACGATTACAAGTTTACAGAAGGGAGCTGACGGTTTTTGATATGTTTATTCGAATGTTTTTGCAAGAACCTCTTCCCAAAAAGAAACGCGATGCATACTTTGCAAGATCAGGATTATACACAACCATTTCAAGTTCCGTTTGGACAAGGGAGCTTTTTAGTTATAAGAACAGAACTGTTTAAGAAATTGAATGGTTTTGATGATAGATTTTTCATGTATTTAGAAGATGCCGACTTATGCAAACGAGTAAATGAAATTTCAAAACTGATGTATTATCCAGGAGCCTCTGTCGTTCATAGGTGGGAGAAAGGATCTCATAAGAACAAGAAGTTGCTTATGTATCATATCCAATCTATGCGAAAATATTTTGAAAAATGGGGCTATAAGTGGTATTAAGGAGAAATATTATGAAACTACTTGTTATTCAAGAACAACATTTTACAAAATTACCAAATGATCAGGTTTGGGTCGATAAGCAGTCTGATACAAAATTTTGGGAACGCTACTTAAGTGCTTTTGATGAGATAGTTGTGTGCGCTAGAATGAAGTGCGCAGATAGTTTGGGCGTAAAGGCATTGCGGTCAGATAGAAATGAAGTCTCATTTATTGGAATGCCTGATTTCAGAGGTGCAGCAGGTATTATAAAGCACTATTTCCAGATTCAAAAAGCTCTGTCTTTAGCATTAAAAGAGGCAGACTGTGTTATTTTTAGAGCGCCCAGTCCGATTTCAATGGTTTCATATGGTATCGTTCGAAGAAGCGGAAAACCTTTTGCTGTTGAATTGATGAACAACCCTTTCACACATTTTTCTCCGGGGTCAATGCATCATTTCTATCAACCAATCATTCAGAAATTTATAACAAATCAGACGAAACGTATGTGCAAAGCAGCAAACGGCGTTTCGTATGTAACAGATCATGTTCTACAGGAGCTGTATCCGTCTACAGCTAGATTAAATAATAAAGAGACAGAAAAGTATTTTGAAAGCTCTTATTCGACAATTAATATAAAGAAAGAAGACTATTTGAAAAGAGAGTGGCCGAATCAAAGGCCTACAGAAGTTGTTCTGGTTCATTCTGGAGAGATGCTGGATTATCGAAAAGGACAGGATGTTTTTATTAACGCAATTGCGGAATTAAAGGAAAAAGGCTATCCAGTAAGGGGAATTTTAATTGGCGATGGATTAATGCGTCAAGAGTTTGAGAAGATGGCAAAAGAATTAGGTGTTTCAAATGCTATTGAGTTTACAGGGTGGAAATCTGGCTTCAAGCAGGTGCAAGCAGAGTTGTTGAGGGGGCATTTTTTTGTCTTTCCTTCAAGTGGCGAAGGTTTGCCGAGATCGGTGATTGAGGCAATGGCATCTGGGCTGTTATGTTTTGGTTCAAAAATCGATGGTGTAGTTGAGCTGCTAAATGAAAAAATGCTGGTTGAGAATATGGATGGTCATGCATTTGCACAGCATATTGAACCATTTTTGGATGATTGGTCTATGGCGTGTGCAGAAAGAAACATACAATTTGAAAAGTCAAAAGAGTATGAGGCGAGTATCCTTAATAAGAGAAGATCCGAATTTTATAAAAAATTACGTAATTTAGTTGATACACAAAAATAAGATATTGATGTTATTACGCAGAGGCACGTTTTTGGAGTACTAGAAAAGGGAAAACATAAGAAAGATGAAAAGAGTTTTACAGGTCTTGGGTTCACTGCAAAGAGGCGGAGCTGAAACGATGGTAATGAATGTTTACCGTCAAATGGATCGTTCAGATCTTCAGTTCGATTTTTTACTAAAGGAAAAAGTCAATGATGGCTACGAGCAAGAAGTCAAGGCGTTGGGAGGGCACATTTTTTATGTTGAAAGCCCCAAAAAAATAGGCGTGAAAAATTACATAAAAAATGTGAAGGCCGTTATAGAACAGAATGGCCCTTATTGCGCGGTACATTCTCATATGAATGTAATGTCCGGCTTGATTATGTTCTCGGCTTGGTTGTCGGGAATCAATCTTCGCATAAGCCACAGTCACAGTACACGCTTTACAAATTCATTTCCGACTATTATTTTAGGAAAAACCCTTATAAAAATATTTGCTAATAAGAAGGTTGCGTGCGGGCAAAAAGCGGGAAAAGCGCTCTTTGGACAGAGCAAATTCAGTGTTATTCCAAATGGAATTGATACCGCTAAGTACTATGTCTATGATGAAAACACCCGCAGCATTTTGCGTCGAAAACTAAACATGAAATTAGACGCATTTCAAATATGTCATGTTGGTCGGTTTGTTGATGTTAAGAATCATAAGTTTATCCTTGAAGTTGCAAGGGAATTGAAAAATGATAATGTAAATTTCCAAGTGCATTTACTAGGAGATGGCGAACTCTTCGATGAAATTCATCAGATGGCTAATGAAATGAATCTTGAAGAAGTATGCTTTCATGGGAGTGTAGAGAACGTCAACGAATATCTCAAGGCATCAGACTTGTTTATACTGCCTTCTAAATATGAGGGACTTCCGGTAACATTGGTTGAAGCACAGAGTGCAGGAGTTAAGTGCTTGGTTTCGAACGGTGTTCCAACAGAAGCCGATTTCAATCTTGGATTAATGGAAGCGCTTCCCCTAGAGAAGGATATTTGGGTTACAAGGATAAAACAGTGTGTGTCTAATAAAAAAAGAATAGCGCAATCAGATATTGAAAGTGCAATAAGGAATAGAGGATATGACATTAGAGATAGCGCGAATAAGATGCTTGAAGTATATTTATAAAATCAAGGGGGAAGAGGAGTATGGGAGGTAAAAAGATAAAAGTTTGTAAACAAACCATATATGCTTTTCTGCTTTTGATGTGCCTTATAATTGCTTATGCTTATGAATCTACAATGGTCGGTTCGGGAGTCCTTCATAATATACAGTTTGTTTCAATAATAGGAACAGGCATTTTACTTTATATTATTGCTTCGTGGAAAACTGTATACTATCGAATTCTCTCCCCATATATAATTATTGTATCTACATTATATCTTACTTTATGTGGACAAAGCGTTGCATGGGCATTTGGACTTAAAGCAGGCTATAGAGACTTGAGATATGCTGCATATGGGACTGTGACGTTTCTGAACAATGAGCTGTGTCATGCATTACTCTATTCGTATTTATGTATTGTGATGCTGCATGTCGCAGTTCTTGCGTATGTTGATCCCAGTACAAAGAAAATGAAAAGAGTTGAGAAGGCATTTGAAAAAGAGAAACAAAATCAACTCAACTCAATTGACAAAAGGTTATACAAAATACTTGTTGTATTCGGCATGCTATTGATTGCTTTAACTATTGTTCCATATTTAGTGACGAATTTAAAATCGTATTCTATTATGCGAATTAAAGGGTATGGAGCACAGTACGATAGCGTTTCATATGGATTGAATTCAATTGGCGCTAAGATTGCCGATTTTTTTCCAGTTGGAGTAGTTACACTGCTTTTTGCATGGGGGAAAAAAACAGAATACAATAAAAACAATTATGAATTAAAGTGTACATTTGCTTACCTAATAGTAGGGTTGCATCTGTTCATTCAGCTGTTGCTTTCCCAAAGAACGGGAGTTATTCTGTTTACCGTTGCAATTTTATTTCTGTATTTTACAGATAAGAAAATACCAAGAAAATGGATTCTTTTTGGAATTCTAGGGTGTGCGATTCTGATGGCAGGAATGCGCATGGTTGATATGATCAGAAGTGGTTCTGTAGCAGATATATCAGACTTTTTTACGTATGTAGCAGATGATGACAATAATCCTGTTTTGGATTTTTTGGGAGATATTGGCTGGAATCTGATGACTACACTAGAGTTCCAGAAGGTAATCCCTAGCGCACATGGGTTTGGTTTGGGATCATCCTATTTAGTGTCTATGACATCAATTGTTCCGAATTTGAATTTCTGGACGGTTCATCCGGCATATCAATATGGAAATATCTCCGGTTGGCTACAAGAATACTTAAGGTTTTCATTTGGAATTGGATGCACACCAGTAGCAGAATCTTATTACAATTTTGGAGTATTTGGATTTCTATTTTTTCTAATCTGGGGCAAATTCATCGCCAGCCTGAATAGGAAATTCGATTCGCCGAAATCAATATTAGATAATTATCAAGTAATTCTGTTTATGGGGATTTTGCTGAAATCATCGGTTCGAAGTAGTATGTTTGCAGTATTTAGACCTTATATTTTTTATGTGGTATTACCAGTTATTTTGATTAAAACAGTATATCAAAATCGAACGCTAAAAGCATAAAGAGGTAACTATGAAAATTGGGATTTTAACGTGGCATAAGGAATGCAATCACGGTGCCGTTTTACAGGCTTATGCTTCACAGGAAATGTTAAAGAAATTAGGTGCAAATCCCGTGATGCTTGATTATATCGCAAATGATAATAATATGGATAATGCTTTTGGCAAGCGGTTAAAGCGAGCAATTAAAAGACTTAAGCCTGATGCATTAAAAGTCAGAAAAATGCTACCAGAATGGAATGATGAAAAAGTTAAAAAAATTGCAGACTTTAGAGCGGAGATGTTTGCACTAGGTGATATGTACAGTGCAGAAAAAGGACTTGATAAAGTTTTGATCGGCAGTGATATGGTCTTTGATTTTTATGAAGGATATAACCCATTCATGTACGGAAAAAACGTGAATTGTGATTATATTTTTGCGTATGCAGCATGCTTTGGATACACTACAGACGAACTGTTTGAAACTTATGAACATAAGGATGAAATCATTGCGTATATAAAGAAAATGAAGGCGTTATCTTATCGGGATGACAATACGGTGCATCTTCTAAAAAAATATTGTGGAGCGAATAATGCTGTAAAAGCGATTGATCCAGTGATGCTTTACGGATTTAAACAAGAACGCAAACTATGGGCAAAACATAACAATCGCATGCCTTATATGGTAATCTACTCTTACACATATAATATGGATACCCCGAACGAAATTCGCATTATAAAAAAGTTTGCAGAAGATAAAGGCTTGAAAATTGTTTCTGTAGGATATATCCATACATGGTGCGATGAAAATGTAAATGCCAGCCCGATGGAATTTATAGATCTTTTTGAAAACGCAGATTATATTGTGACAGACACATTTCATGGAACTGTCTTTTCGCTAACGTTTTCCAAGCAATTTGCAGTTGTAGTGAGGAATAATGCATTTAAAATTGTTGATGTTCTGGATTCCGTTGGTCTTTACAATAGGTCTAAAGATCCGCTGGAAAAACAATTTAAGGAGAGCATTGATTATAATTGCGTTGAAACTAATATAGAAAAACTCAGAAAGAGATCATTTGACTATTTAAAAAGCCAAGTAGCAGGTGACGTACAATGATTAAAAGCAAGGATGATTTAGAATACTACTTAAAATGCGACAAAGTGGCACTGAAAATTCCTTCAAATCGATTTTTTCCACGACCTTTTTTCGATTTAATCTGGAAATATGAGATAATCCTGCGAAATACAGAATACCACAAAAATAATAGCGGATTGTTTCACAAACTTTTGTACTATTATAACCGAATTAGATTAGAAAGAATGAGTGCAAAACTGTCTATTTCTATAAAGCCGAATGTTTTTGGACCAGGCTTGAGTATTGCACATTATGGCGGTATTGTTGTTAATCCAAATGCGCATATTGGAAGTAATTGTCGAATTCACGAGGGGGTTACTATTGGAGCAACAAACGGTAGTAATAGAGCAGCTTTAATTGGAGATAATTGTTTTATCGGTAGTGGGGCAAAGGTAATAGGTGAGGTAGAACTTGGCAATAATGTGACGATTGGAGCGGGAGCTGTTGTTATTAAATCTGTAGCAGATAATAATGTAACCTTAGTAGGAAATCCAGCACGTCCAGTAAACTACAATGGATCTGCCAAAAATGTGATATGCGCAACTGAAATTGTTGATGGATACCATAGAAAGTGAGGGGCTAGGCTTTGAAAAGAAACTTCATAATTACAGTTGACACCGAGGGTGACAATCAGTGGAGCATATATAACGGACAAAATATTACAACCGAAAATGCAAATTTCATTCCTCGTTTTCAGGAAATGTGTGAGGAATTTGGCTTTAAACCGGTGTATCTGGTTAATTACGAAATGGCCAATAATGATTTTCTAATGGACTACTTAAAGAAAAAACAAAAAGAAGGAGTTTGCGAAATCGGAACACATCTCCATTCGTGGTACTCTCCACCTGAGCATAAATTGGAAAGAAAGTTTGAGGCTAATCCATACATTACAGAATACCCCAAGCAAATTGTTTATGAAAAAATTGACTTTATGACGAAATTGATTGAAAGTAAAGTTGGAATCAGGCCAATTGTTCATAGAGCGGGTCGTTGGGCATCAAGTGATTATATGTTTGACATCCTTAGTGAATTAGGATACATAGCGGACTGTTCTGTTGTTTCCGGTTGCAATATGCTTACTTATCCGGGAAAAACGGTTGCATATGGATTTGATTATAGAATGTATCCCAATGAGGCTTATCTGGTAAGGGATAATTTGATTGAAATTCCAATGTCAGTTAGTCACGTTCACACCTTAGAGGGTAAGAGCATAAAAAACCGTGCGAAGAATCTTATAGTGGGTAAAGACCGTTGGCTGCGTCCTGCAATTTCCACTGTTAAGGAAATGAAGCTGCATATAGACGAACGGGTTGAAAATGGCTCTGACTATGCGGAATTCATGATTCACTCTACCGAACTTATGCCTGGAGGAAGTCCGTATTTTAAAAATTCCCGTGATGTTGAAAGGGAATATAAAGATATGAGGACTATATTTACGTATGCAGTGCAATGTGGGTTTGAAGGTATTACGGTGCGGGATTATGCAAAGAAATTTCTTGAGAAATAAGTGCGAAGTTATCTGGGATCGGAGAAAATGGAATGGCGCAAAATCAAAATGCAAGTGCAAGACTAGCTAAAAACACTGTCATATATATGATTGGAAATCTTGGAAGTAAGATTCTTCAAGTGTTGATACTTCCGCTGTTGACGGCAGTATTGCTGACAGAAGAGTACGGATATTACGACCTGATTGTTACAACAATTAACTTAATCACTCCAATTGCAACGCTTCAACTGGTGGAGGCAATGTTTCGATATTTATTTGGAGGGAGTGAAGAAGAAAAGCGCGTTACGATCTCTTCGGTTACAGCTGCCTTAGTTGTAGGAATGACCATTTTAGCAGCGGTGATTGCCCTTATTCAAATGTTTGGCATTGATTTAAAGTATCCGTTTTTAATTTACTTAAATTATATTACGAATATTTTATTTGATTACATGCAAAAAATTGCTCGGTGCCAGCAAAGAAATTCGTTGGTTGCGGTATCGGGAGTAATTAACACATCGGTGATGCTGGCAGTTGAAGCTATGGCACTTTTAGTTTTCAAGATGCGAGTTGACGGTATGCTATTGGCAAACTGTGTTTCGTATTTTGTTGCAGTTCTATATTTGGAGTATAAACTCCGAATTGAGGAGTATCTTTCCATTGCTGCAGTTAATGTTAAACGAGTAAAAGAATTACTTAAGTACTCATTGCCGTTGGTCCCTAATAGCGTTTGTTGGTGGGTCGTATCTGCCTGTGATAGATATGTCATTTCTTTCTTTCTTTCTTTCTTTCGATTTCTGCTAATGGCATTTATTCCATCGCCGGTAAATTCTCCCAAATGCTATCTATGATAACAAGCGTGTTTCAAATGGCTTGGCAGGAAAGCTCGATTATTGAATCTGATAAGGCCACACGTGATGAATTTTATACAAAAACCTTTGATTCATATATGAGATTTTTACTATCGGGCTATGTGGTTTTGCTTCCAATTATTCGATTAGCAATGCCATTTTTGGTTGCAGAGGAATATCGTATTGGATATTTGTATAACCCGTTACTGCTTCTCGGCGCTGTTTTTTCGGCATTTTCTCAGTTTTACGGTAGCGCTTATTTAGCATTCAAAAAAACAGGGGGAGCATTATCAACAACGATTATTGCAGCAATTATTAATGTGACTGTTGGTGCATGCCTCATTAGTAAAATCGGATTATATGCCCCTGCTCTTGGAACGACATGTGCTTTTTTAGCACAATGGCTATTAAGAGCTAATCAAATGAAGGATTACTTTAGAGTGAAAATCAATACTAAAGTTTTGAGTTTTATGGCTCCGACTATGATAGTATATTATGCCTTATATTATAAAGACAGCGTTGTATTGCATTTGACAATGCTCCTTGTCGCAAGTATTGTTTTCTGCACAGTGAATCGAGAGATGATTAGAAAAATATTAGCGACTGTAAAAAAGAAAGTTAAAAGTCAACAGTATTAAGGTGTGAAAATGAAAACAGTATGCGATGCTAACAAGTGTAACGGATGTATGGCGTGTCTCGCAGTATGTCCGCGTAAATGCATTACTATTAGAGACGACATTTATAATTACAATGCAGTTATAGACCAAACTGCTTGTATCAACTGTAACGCATGTGAAAGAGTTTGCCCTAATCTTTCGGTTCAGCAGAAAGTAAAGCCTTATAAATGGGAACAGGGATGGTCTTACAGTGATGCTCGAAGAAATGCGGCATCTGGAGGAATTGCATCTGAGATAATTCGGGCGTTTATTTCGTCTGGTGGATATGTGGCTTCCTGCTTGTTTAGAAATGGTGAGTTTGTTTTTGATATCACAAATGATCTTGATACTGCAAAGTGCTTTGCAGGCTCCAAATATGTTAAGAGTAACCCCGAAGGAATATATGAAAAAATAAAAGACAGGCTAAAATCACATAAGGTCTTATTTATAGGGCTGCCGTGTCAAGTTGCAGCGCTAAAGAATTATATAAAAGCTCAAGACAACTTATATACTATTGACCTTATTTGCCACGGAACTCCATCGCCGAAGGTTTTAAGTTATTATTTAAAAGAGCATGGAATTGATATAAATTCGGTTGATGATATTAGATTTAGAAATCATAATTCATTCCAGCTTGCATCTGATTATGCGGTTTTCAACCCAGAGGGTGTAGATGATTATTTGTTATCCTTTCTATCGACATCAATCTATACAGAGAACTGTTACTCATGCAAATATGCTTCTTTTGAACGAATTAGTGATATGACATTGGGGGATTCCTGGGGAACTGTTTTTACTGACGAAATCGCCGAGGGAGTTTCTTTGATACTCATTCAAACACAAAAGGGAGAAGATTTAATAACGGGACTAAATGCCTTTTTAACAGATGTTGACATAGAAAGAGCTATAAATGCAAATACACAATTGCAAGAGCCTGCAAGAATGTCTCCATCTCGAAGCATGTTTTTAAATGCAGTAAAAAATGAGGGATCGTTTAGAATCGCAACACTAAGAGCTTTTCCTCAAATTGTTATAAAACGTTGGGTAAAAAGATTGTTGTTTAAAGTTAACCTATATCGTCCAGGGGGGGTATAGATTAACGGTTCGTACTAAAAAAGATGATTTGGATATATAAAAGGAGATAAAAATGGAAAGGGAATTTATCGTTCTTTGTGGTGAACATTATAATCCACTGGGCATTATAAGAAGCCTTGGAGAGGCAGGGATAAAACCAATTGCAATCGTTAAGAAAAATGAATTTCAATTGACTAGTAAAAGTAAATATATCAAAAAACTGCATTTTGTAAACAGTATTGAGGAAGGTTTTAATCTTCTACTTGAAACCTATGCAAATGAAAAATGCCCGCCTTATGTATATACAGCTGACGATAAGACGATGACTCATATTGATCAACATTATGACGAAATACGTGGCAGGGCATTTTGCTTTAATGCCGGTAAACCGGGAAGAATTACATTCTACATGAATAAAGACAATATTAATCGTATTGCAATCAAGCATGGATTAAATGTGTTGAACGCTACTGTTGTGAATAAGGGAGAGATTCCATCGGGACTTGAGTATCCGATTATAACAAAACCAATTGCCTCAACCATGGGTGCATGGAAGGGAGATATGTATATCTGCAATAGCGAAAAAGACTTAAAGGAAGCGTATGGAAAAATTTTAAGCGAAAAACTGTTATTGCAAAAATATATACATAAGAAAAATGAATACTGCTTGGAAGGACTAAGTGTCGCGCACGGACAGAGTGTTGCAATATCAATTGCCTCAAGCTATAATTACATTTTGGATAATGGCTATAGTCCGTATATGACGGTGAGAAATTTTGATAAGCCGGCTTTAGGAGAAAAATTGAAAGAAATTCTAAAGGAAATAGGTTATGAAGGCATATTTGAAATAGAGTTCCTTGTAGATGAAAATGATCAACTTTGGTTTTGCGAAATTAATTTCAGAAACTCTACATGGAGTTATGCTTCGACATGTGCAGGTATGAATCTTCCTTACAAATGGGCTGAATATATGAGGCAAGGTAAGATTGATTCGGATTTTATAAAAAAAGTGCCTTCTGACTTCACGGCTATGGTAGAAGTTCATGATTATGCAAATAGAGTGAAAACAAATAAAATTAGTAAGTTGCAGTGGTTTAATGAATTGAGAAAATGCAAGTGTCGCTATTTCCTTGGAAAAAACGATTTAATGCCAGTGCTTTCAATGTTTATGCACAAGTTAGAAGGAAAAAGATAATTTTATGAAGAAAACAATAGGATTTTGTGGAGCTTGTATCGCATTTTATATTGGAGCTGGCTTTGCAACCATGCAAGAAGTAATGCAGTACGAGGCATCGTACGGAAGTCGGTATTGGATTGTTGTTTTGGTGACAGCACTTGTTTATATTTACACCAATATCTCGTTTGCAACTAATGGAAATATCAGTAAAATTGAAAGAGGCGGTGAGATTTTTTCGTTATATTGTGGCAAGAAAATTGGTGCTTTTTATGATGCGTTTTGTGCGTTCTTTTGCTATATGTGTTTCATTGTTATGTGTGGAGGCGCAAATTCTACGGCAACAGAACAATGGAATCTTCCTAATGGCGTGGGTGCAATCATATTAACGATTGCTGTCATAGCAACTGTTATAATGGATCTGGACGGAATTTTAAAGGTACTCAATAAAATTGGCCCTATAATCATAGTTACAATACTGGCAATCGCTGTGATTTCAACCTTGAGACCTGTTGAGCCATTTCAGAGTGGTCTTTTGAAGATAGATTCAGGTAACTATGAAATTGCTCAAGTCGGAAATAATAAGCCTGTTGCTTCAGGAGTATCGTATGCAGGCTTTGTAATTCTTTGGTTTGCGCCGTTTATATCAGAGATTGGTTCCAAAAATAAACTTGGAGAGGTTAACAAAGGAATGCTGCTGTCGGCAGTTGCTATATTTGGAACGGCAACAATTTGTTGTATTGCTTTAATAGCGAACATAGATATTACGTGGAATGTTGGGATTCCAGCACTAGCATTGGCAAAAAAGATCAATCCGTTATTCGCGTTTTTTTTCGCAATTATTATATTTCTTGGAATATACACAACAGCAGTACCTTTGCTATGGGCTGGCATAAAAAATTGTCTGACATAACCTGTTTTGCAAGTAAATATAAACTGATTACTGTTTGCATGGGGATGATTGGGTGTCTTACTTCTTGCTTTTTTCCATATAAAGGGCTACTAAATTTTTTGTATGGGCTAAACGGATATATGGGATTCCTACTGATCGTTTTTATGGTTGTTCACGATGTCAAAAGGCTTATTAAGATGAATCTGTGATATCTTACAATTGAATACACACATCAAATGTGTGTACGGATTTTGTATTTGTATTTAGGCGGGGATAAAATGAGAATAGTCCGATATAGAGTAAACACAGCCATGGATACGAAATATACGATTGCTTTGATTTCAGATTTACATGGAATGTTTCATGCAGAAATATTACAGAGTTTAAAATCTGAAAATCCTGATATCATTGCAATTGTGGGTGATTTTGTTGATTCGTCGTTGCAGGATAATTCAGAGGCTATTTCTTTTCTAAAAGAATGCGCTAATATTTGTTTTACCGCCCTTTCATTAGGAAATCATGATTATTTAATATGTGAAAATGATTTTCATATCATGAAAAATCAAGGAGTTCATGTTTTGAATGATACATGGGAGAGGTTTAATTCCGAGATTGTTCTAGGAGGGCTCACATCATCTTTTTATCATAAATGTGAACATTACGATCCTAAGGTGCCAATGAAACTGTATCCCAATACTAACTGGCTTAATCTTTTTGAAAAGCAGAATGGGTATAGGATATTATTAGATCATCATCCCGAAAATTATGATCAGTACACTAGGATGCGAGAAATCGATTTAATATTGTCTGGGCATAATCATGGTGGACAGATTCGACTGCTGGGGAAGGGGGTATATGCAAGAAACCAGGGACTATTTCCCAAATATGATGGAGGAATATTTGATAACCGCCTTATTGTTAGTAGAGGATTATCCAACACGCTGCCGATTCCGCGTTTTTGGAACCCAATAGAGCTTGTGTATATCGATTTACTTCCTAGACAAAAGACCTTATTGTAGGTAACTGATACCATCTTAGCGAGCTTAACGAGGAAATTTTATGAAATGCGTTGTTCTTTATAACAGTTGCGATAAAGAAAGATTTGAAAACATTTTGAAATGGAACGCACTGTCTTATTGTGAGTTTTGGGGCATATGTTGTGATGATTATAGTGGCGTGAACGAGATAGTGAAGAAAAAAGATGAAATAACAAAAGCTGTGCACGAATCGGATTTTATGATGGTTATAGCTGGGGAGCATGGGTATGATTCATATCCATGCCTTGACGGATTTAGGAACTGGATATCTTTTGCAATCGCGGAAAATGCAAGTTGTAGAAAGAAACTCGTCGTTGTAAAATTGCAACTTTCTAGTCCGGTTCCGATGGAAGCATATGGTATAGGTGCAGTGTGGGTGCATACTCTTTCAGAAGATTCTCTTAATCGTGTTTTTAAGAATCTTATTAGCGACGATTTAGGCTTTAAAGATTGGAAAAGTCAATTAGGAAGATAAACTGTGTGTTTTGAAGGGAGCAAGTTGAAGATGAATAAATAGGCAACGGAGTAAGTACTCCGGCAGAAGCACAACTAAGCAAGAAGGGAGATTCAAGCGTAAATATGACTAAAACCAGTATGGCATGATAATCTGGAAAACCCAATGAACGACTTCGACTATAAAAGCTACGCGATACGTGGGATACAAATGGGAGGCTGTATGAAAAAAAATATTGAATGGATTAATCAAGCAAGAGGGATAGGAATGTTTTTGGTTGTATTTGGGCATGCTATGCATGACTCATTTATTCGGGGGGGGGGTGTGACAGCTTAATTCCTTCTTTGATTTTTGATTTTATTTATAGCTTTCACATGCCACTTTTCTTTTTTATTTCGGGGTTTTGCTCTGAAAAAATATTAAGATTAGATACAATTCATGATAAATTGCACTATGTTTCTAATAGAGCAAAACGTTTAATGATTCCGTATTTTTTCATAGGAGTAATTTATATACCTTTGAAAGTGATATTGTCTGATGAGGTTACAACACAAATTAATTTTAAGACTTTGTTGTTCGAATTCTTGACGGGAACGAATCCGAATTTTCAGCTTTGGACCTTGTATGTGCTGTTTGTTATCAATCTTATTGTTTGTGGTATTGCACAAGTTAATAAAAAACTCATTTTCCCTACGGCATGTGTATTATGTGTTTTTTCGTTATTCTTTCCAACCAACTCTCAGATTTTGAATAAGTGCGTTTATGAATGCATATTTTTCGTTTGTGGAATATACGCTCGAAAATTGTGGAATCTGAAAGAAAGTGACATTAGAAGTCAAAAAGACGGTTTAATAAAATTTGCGGCGATTTCAGTCTTTTTGTTGATTGGGTTAAATGTAATAAAAGAAATCTCTCAAATCAGTCAAATTAAAATCTTCACAGCATTTATAGGCATCCTTGCTGTTAGCCTTATTTCTATTTTAATTGAGGGAAATAATAAGTGCTTCCATACGATAGGAGAATATGGAATGGATGTTTACATAATGGCAAATCTTGTTCAAGTATTGTGTAGAAGTATATTCCTTGGAAAATTAAGCCTACCAGGTACAGTATGCTGTGTTTTGAGTACTTTATTGGGAATTGTTTGCCCAATTATTGTATCACAATTGTTTGTACGAAAATTCAAAATCACTCGCTTATTGGTTCTTGGTGTTGATAAGTAAAAGGTATTCCTGTACCAAGGCGATTACAAAGGCCATGTATGCATACATGGCTACGCCACTCAAAAGTGTTACCTCTACGTGGTGAGTGGCAGGCAACGGATTATACTCCGGCTAAAGCATATATTCGTTAATTCACTCTTTGTAATAGGGAAAACTATAATGGGAAAATATTTTGGAACCGATGGCTTCCGTGGTGAAGCCGGAATTACATTAACAGCAGACCATGCTTATAAAGTGGGGCGCTTCCTTGGCTGGTACTACAATGCACTGCATGAGCGCAACGGTGATACTGATCCAGCTCGTATCGTCATCGGCAAGGATACCCGCCGTAGCTCCTATATGTTTGAGTACAGCCTGGTCGCTGGGTTAACCGCTTCCGGTGCAGACGCTTATCTGCTCCATGTTACCACTACTCCATCTGTGGCGTACATCGCTCGCGTGGATGACTTCGATTGTGGCATTATGATCTCTGCCAGCCACAACCCGTACTACGACAACGGTATTAAGCTGATTGACTGCTATGGCGAGAAAATGCCGGAGGAAACTCTGCTGCTGGTAGAGGATTACATCGACGGCCAACTCCATGTGTTCGATCAGGACTGGTCGGAACTGCCTTTTGCTCATCGTGAGCATATTGGCTGTACTGTTGACTATGTGGCAGGCCGTAACCGTTACATGGGCTACTTGATTTCTTTGGGTATCTACTCTTTTAAGGGCGTTAAGGCTGGTCTGGATTGCGCCAACGGCAGTTCTTGGAACATTGCAAAATCTGTGTTCGATGCACTGGGTGCAGATACCTACGTCATTAACGCACAGCCCAATGGTCTGAACATCAACTTGAACGCTGGATCTACCCACATTGAGGGGCTGCAGAAGTTTGTCGTGGAGAAGGGTCTGGACGTTGGTTTTGCCTTTGATGGTGACGCCGACCGCTGCCTGTGTGTGGATGAGAAGGGCAATGTTATCACCGGCGACCACATTCTGTACATCTACGGTTGCTATATGAAGGAACGTGGTAAGCTGCTAAATAATACCGTCGTCACCACAGTCATGTCTAACTTTGGCCTCTACAAAGCATTTGATGAACAGGGTATTGGTTATGCCAAGACCGCTGTTGGTGACAAGTACGTCTATGAGTACATGGCGAAGAACGGCTGCCGTATCGGTGGTGAGCAAAGCGGCCACATCATCTTCTCCAAGTATGCCAGCACGGGTGACGGTATCCTGACCAGTCTGAAAATGATGGAAGTCATGTTGGCGAAAAAGAAGCCGATGAGCGAACTGGCAGCACCGCTGAAGATTTATCCGCAGGTGCTGGAGAATGTTCGTGTAACGGATAAAAAGGCGGCACAGAACGATGAGACTGTGCAGGCAGCAGTAAAGAATGTGGCTGAAGCACTGGGTGATACTGGCCGTATTCTGGTCCGTGAGTCCGGCACGGAGCCGGTGGTGCGTGTGATGGTGGAAGCTCCTGACCACGACACCTGTCAGAAATATGTTTCCGAAGTTGTCGATGTGATTCGTGATAGAGGATATAGTTTGTAAATAAAATTGGCGATTGAAAACAAGCATTTATCAGGCCAGCGTAAAGTTTTTGTAGGAAAGCCTAGATAATAAAATAGAGAACGACCATTTGGTGTGATAAAGTATTTAGCGTCCAAACCAAAACCAATCACGAAAGGCGTTCTCTACGTTTAACAGTATACAGCAGTTTGAAACGGCAGGCATTAAAAATCTTAGAAAAGCAGAGGATGAATTCATCCGTACCAGAGATATGGCGAATTTCATTAATGCCATCAAAGAGGTTGTGCTCCATCTGGGGCTTGATGTGATCGCTGAAACACTGGAGAACTATGATGAGGCTATCCGTAAAAGCCCGAAGCGATCTGAGAAATGGAGTGTTGTCCGGAAGGATCCGAAGCAGCTGGTCACTTCTTTGGGTACCGTCCAGTATCGTAAGACCTTATTCATCAACAAGACGACAAAAGAAAGATCCTACCTCCTTGATCGGGAACTCAGTTTGGAAAAGCACCAGCGCATCACGGAGGATGCAGAGGCCCAGCTTCTTACGGAGGCTGTTCAGACAACCTATCGGAAGGGTGGAGAGGCTGTCAGCATTCTCGATGATGTCAGCAAGGAAACAGTGATGGATAAGATCCGAACAATCGATTTCACAAAAGTGCATAAGGCTCCTGAAACGCTTCGAGAAATTCCGTATCTTTACATCGATGCAGATGAGGACCACGTGGCGCTGCAGTTTCATGAACATAAAGGTGATGTCCGAACGAATGCTCAGCATCGTAAGGACAACTGTGTGCTCGCCAAGATGGTTTATGTGTACGAAGGAATCGAACCAGAAGCACCGGGAAGTAAACGTCATAGACTGATCAACCCGCACTATTTCTGCGGCGTGTATGATGGCGCAGACAATGATAAGCTCTGGCAGGAAGTATACGATTATCTTGATGAAACCTATGATCTCACCAAGGTAAAGAAAGTATACCTGAATGCAGACGGCGGAAGCTGGATACAGGGAGCAAAGAAGCGGTTACACGGGCTCACGAGAGTGATGGATGAGTTCCATCTGAACAAGTATCTACTGCGTATGACGGGTGGTCTTCTGGACAGTGCCGGTGATGCCAGACGCGAACTTGTTCATCAGATCAAAAAAGGTACGCAGGAGGGCTTTGGACATGAGACAGAGCATATCCTGTCCGTGACTGAATCGGCAAGTGCACAGGAACGTATCGCCGAAAGTGCGAATTACATTCTCCATAACTGGATGCCTGCCAGAACAAGACTGTGCCATGACGACCATCTGATTGGATGCAGCGCAGAAGGACATGTGAGCCATGTGCTGTCAGATAGAATGAGTTCCAGACCACTTGGATGGTGCAGAGACGGGGCAAATCAGATGGCTCACTTAAGAGCTTATTATTTTAACAAGGGGAATATGCTTGAGCTGGTAAAGGCACAGAAGTTTCCTAAGGCTGCCGGTGCTGAAGATACATTCATCATCGATCCTCATAAGCTGGGAGAAACGATGTACAGTGAATGGGGGAAGTACGTGGATCATGCGAATCATGAGGTCAGCGAAATCGCGCAGAAGTTTGCCTGGTTCAATGCTGGAATCACTCTGATTTGACATGTGCTGTATCGTAGGGCTATATTTGTAGACGAAATGCGGATACTCTGCTGCATCATTGGTGGTTCTCACACAATCAAATCCTACAGTAAACTTACGCCGTCGCCTGCGATGATGTGGACGATACCGCACTGTCCTATGCCGAAATCAAGGCACTGGCAACGGGCAATCCCTACATCAAGGAAAAGATGGACTTGGATATTCAGGTCAGTAAGCTGAAGCTGCTAAAAGCCAATCACACCAGTCAGGTTTATAGTTTGGAATCGGATATTGCGCGCCGCTGTCCACGAGAAATTACTGCGGCAAAGGGTCAGATCGAAGCCCTGAAAAACGATATGGAAGCGGTAAAACCGCTTCTGGCGCAGGATAAAGACCACTTCGCTATGGAGATCAGCGGTAAGGTGTACAGCGAACGCAAGGAAGCGGGCGCGGCCATCATCGAGGCTTGCAAGGCTTTGAAAGCGGCTGGCACCGAGGGAAGGATTGGCAGCTACGGTGCGTTTGAACTGCATTCCCGGTTTGACAGCTTCGATAAGGTGTTCCGGCTATCCATCAAGGGCGCATGGAACTACTCTATGGAAGTCGGCAAAGACCCGCAGGGCAACATTCTGCATGTTACCAATGCACTGTCTGGCATCGAAAGAGCATTGCCGCAAGTGGAACGCAGACTGGAAACCTTGGAACAGCAGTTGGCGCAGGCAAAGGAAGAAGCCAAGCGACCCTTTGTGCAGGAAGCGGAACTGGCAGAGAAATCCGCGAGACTTGCAGAGCTGAATTCACTGCTCAACATGGACGAAAAGGGCGGTGAGGATGCGCTGGGAGTGGACGAGGATGCAGCCGAAACCGAAGTTGCAGACAGGCCGCGCCAGCCTGTGAACTATGCAGGCCGCGTTGCAGAGCGCACTGCGGACAATGTGCGGAAACCCTCTGTGCTGGCGCAGCTTCATGCAAAACAGGCAGAGCGCAGCGCAGAACCGCAGAAATCCCAGAAGCGGAAAAGTCACGATATGGAACTGTAAATGAGAGCCGCCCCGTCAGTTTTGTCTGGCGGGGCATTTTTTTTGAAGGAGGGCATTTGCTGACATTAACACCGATCAATTTGAAAACGGCAAACGCATTTGTACAGCAGTATCACCGCCACCATAAGCCGACACGAGGACATAAGTTTTCCATCGGCGTATCGGAAAATGGTGCGCTGGTGGGCGTTGCTATCTGCGGCAGACCTGTGGCGCGGCGGCTGGACGATGGCTATACGCTGGAAGTCAACCGTCTGTGTACAGATGGAACACCAAACGCCTGCAGCATCCTGTATGCGGCGGCGTACCGTGCAGCACGGGCAATGGGTTACAACAGAGTTGTTACCTACATTCTGGATACGGAGAATGGAGCATCCCTGAAAGCTGCCGGGTATACCTGTGAGGGCAGAGCCGGAGGCTTGGAATGGAACGGCGCGAAGGCACCGAAACAGGCTGACCAATATCCGCGCCAGATGAAAACACGATGGGTCAAGAAAAAGGAGGGCTTGCATGGCAGTTGACCGCAAACAGCAGATGAAAGAAATCACGGAACGGCTGGAGCAGGGTGTAAAGGACATTTTTACATCGGAAATGTACACGACGTATCTGCGCACGATGGCAAAATTCCACAATTACAGCTTCAACAATACGCTGCTGATCGCTATGCAGCGGCCTGATGCCACGCTGGTGGCAGGGTTTAACGCATGGAAGAATAAGTTCAACCGCTACGTCAAAAAAGGCGAAAAGGGCATCCAGATCATTGCTCCGGCTCCCATCGAGGAAGTGGAAGAACGCGAGAAAATCGACAAGGATACGGGTCTGGCTGTACTGAACGAAAACGGTGAGCCGGAAATGGAACGTGTGGAGTATGTAGTTCCGAGATTCCGTTTGCAATATCCAGATTCAACTGCCCGCGCCGCTGCGCATGGTACTCCTGCTGTGTGATTTTATCCGCAGCAGGAGAGAGCAAATCGACCTGATGCAGCCCTTCGCGCTGGCAAATATCCATCAAAGATTTTTGCAGGTGCTTCAAATAGTCTTTGGTAAGGTGGTGCTTGTATCCAGCCTTGCAGTCGATTGGCCGTTCGGTGTAGGTCTGAGGCTCTATATCGGATTTGCGCAGGCTGTTGATTATGATGTGGGTATGGATGTTGCCTGTTCCATTATTGCCATCTGTATGGGTGCAGACCAAAGCCTGATGCCCCGGAAAATTAGCTTTTGCGTATTCCAGCCCGATGGCCTGTGCACGTTCTCCTGTTAAATCGTGGTCGGCGTTATCTCTGGGGTCATGGCTGATGATGTAATGGTGGCTTTTGATTTCATCGTAAGTGTTGTTCTTGTTATACTCCTGGTTCAACAGTTCGCATTCAAGGTCAAAGGTTTCGGGATCACAGTTCAATCCCTCAAGGTAAAATTCATCCCGGAGCATCATATTCCCGTTTTCATCAAGGATAGGAACTAGATGAAATTCATCATGCTGGTATTTCAGATAGTCGATGGCACTCCCGTAATTGGCATTTTTACTTGCGATGTGTTTTAGAATTGCCACGGTATACACCTCCAAGCTGAACGATTTCCTGCCGCAGTTCACGGATTTCCGCAATGCACCTTTTTAGTTCTTCTAACATTCCGCGTGATGCCAGACCACCGCTGTGGAAATAGCGGGCAATCTGGTTGAGATTGTTCCCGATGCCGGCGGCCTGCACCGTCAAATTCTGAATCTCTCCCAGATCGGCAACGATATTATAGTTGAACGGAATCAGAATACGGCCCTTATCATCGTTTTCCTCTGCACTGTCATAATGATCGTTGATGGCGATAAAGCGCACACCCATGAATGGAAAGATTCGTTCCAGATAACGACCCGTTTCAATGTAGTTTCTGCCGAAACGAGATAAATCCTTGACGATGATGCAGTTGACATTCCTTTTCTCAATGTCCTGCATCATCCGCTTAAAATCCGGGCGTTCAAAATTTGTGCCGCTGTAACCATCGTCCACATACTCATCGAACTTGTGCAATTCCGGGTGCTTCCCCATGTAATCGTTCAGCAACGCTCTCTGATTTTTTATGCTGTTGCTCTCCTGCTGGTCACCATCCGAACGCGACAAACGAAGATATGTGGCGCAGTTGTATTTTTCATTTCCCTGAAAAAACATAAAAAGCCGATAACCTCCTAATCTATTTGTCGTTCAGACAATAAACCAAGAAATTATCGACTTTATCAGCATATTCTGTTTTGACCCAAAGCCATTATCTCATATTTCACGGTTTATGTCAACGCTTTAATGTGCTAAAGTGCAAATTTTCTTCTGCTTTCTTCTTTTTTCATTTCCGGTGTGTCCTTGCGCATTTTTTCAGCGTGTCCTCCAATCGGTTCTCTCCGGCAAAACTGATCTTTACGACCATTCCCCGGTCAAGATAGCAGTAAGGGTTCTTGATCTGTGAAACAAAATCAACCATCCGCTCTCGCTGCGACAGGTCTTTCTTGATTTCCACATCGTTGATGTCCACCAGTTCTTCACGGTTCACATCCCGAAGTTCCATCGCTGCCAATTTCTTCAAATCCTCAAGTGTATGCGTCATTTTCTGGTACATCAAATACCTCCCTTCACCTATAGCATTCTAAAAGGGGTGTTTGGCAACCAAATTTTGAAATTTCACAAAAATATTTTTTCAAGTGGTTGCCAAAAGGTGCTTCCAGAATGTTATAGGTATAAGGACAATTCTCGATTTTCCAAGTCGTGGGGCTTTTTTCTCTCTTAGCGCAAGATTCGCCCATAGCCGCTCAAAACTCACTTTCGTGGTTTTTCCCGGCTGGCAATCTTGATGGGGATTCCGTTCCCCATTCCCACGGTACGCACAAAATCTTGGATTTTGGCTATCCGGCTCCACATAAATGTGTTCGCAGCCGAACGCCTACGGCTTATCGGGAGTTGTTCTGCAACTATAAAATGCAGGAGGATTATGCTATGGCTCGACCAAAGAAAAAGAAATCGCTTCATAGGGGGAAACGAGTTTACATCCGTTTCACAGAATTGGAATATGAGCTGGTAGCCAGATATGCTAAAGATGCTGGATACCCGATTGGTACTTTTGTACGCAAACAAGCTCTCCGCGAAAAGCTGGAAGTCAACGCTCATGCGGCCATCGTGACAAGAGATGAATACTATCAGGCACAGAAAGCAATCCGTAACGTAACTCCAATTCAATATAAGGTGGGCGATGATTTTGCGTTAAAAGGAAAAATCTGCTGCGAAAACTGTAATCGGCAGCTTCGCCATGAAAGGCAATATGGGGAAATGGTTTTCTATTGCGGCTATAAACGGTCAGCCGGAAAGTTCTCTAAATGCTACGGCGGCTATTACAGAGAACATTCGGTGAACGCAAAAGTGGCTCGTGCGATAAAAACAGTATTCTATGCGCTGGATGTAGTAAATCAGGGGATGCAGGAAAAGCAGTCTGTCACGGTGCGCTGCATGGACATTGAGGACTTGGAAAAGCAAGCAGAAGCCATTCGGGTAGAACAAATCAAACTATATGAATCGTATGCGGACGGTGTGCTACGGCGAGATGTGTACATAGAAAAGAAAAAGACCCTTTCGGAAAAACTGGCTGCATTGCAGGATAGCATACGGACAGAAAAGGAAGAACAGGAGTGTGCCGATGCACTGGATGAAGAAATCCGCGCTCTGACAAAACAGGCCAGCGAGAAAACGTACATCGGCGGGCTGACAAAAGAATGTGTGGATGCTTTTGTGAGCATGGTTTATCTGTATGACGACCAAACGATGAAAATAGAGTTCAACTGTGAGGATGTGATTCGGAGAGCGTTGGAAAAGTATGGCGCATAATTGGATGGAAGAAGTGGTATAAGAAAAAGAATACCCGTCTGGGTGAGAGGATTCAAGAAAATCTTCTCGACCAGGCGGGTATTTCATTCCACAGGAATGTTGTCTATTAGAGGCTGAGGGTTTCTACCCATGCGGACAAGTCGGCTTTGCTGGAATAGGAATTGAATACCTTACCATGCAGCAGCTTTGCACCGGGGCAGCTCGGCGCAAGTTTTTCGTTGGTCTTACCCATGTCGCTGCCGCCAGATGTGGCAAAGGGGATGATTGTTTTACCCTTCAAATCATAGCTTTCCAGAAATGTATTGATGATTATCGGAGCAATATACCACCAGATAGGGAATCCGACAAAGATGGTGTCGTATTCGTCCATGTTATCACGCTTGGCAGCGATGGCAGGGCGAGAGGTAGGATCGCTCATTTCGATGGTGCTGCGGGATTTCTTGTCCATCCAGTTCAGATCGGCCTTGGTGTACGGAACTTCCGGCTGAATCTCAAAAATGTCTGCACCGATAGCATCAGCCAGATTTTCGGCAACTTTCGCGGTGATGCCGCTGGCAGAGAAGTAAGTGACAAGTCTTTTGCTCATGACAAACGCACTCCCTTGATTGATTTTTACAATTTAAGTATAGCACGTTGAATAGGGAGCATCAAGTAAGGCTGGGCGGACGAACGTGCTAATATTGCAAATGAAATAAGCACAAAAGAAAGTTTACGTTGACTTTCGTGCTTATTTGGAATACAATATAAGCACGAAGGTGAGGTGACGCTTATGATGAACATGAACAATTTGGCTCAAACACATGAGATTTTAACACCGCAGCTTGCAACAAAAGTAGGTTTAACGAAATTTGAGTTTTATAAATATGTAAAGGCCAATGAATACGAGCAAGTCGGACATGGCGTATACGCAGCAAAAGATACTTGGATTGACGAATTAGAAATGCTGCACCGCCGCTGCCCAATGGGAGTATTTTCTCATGATGAAGCGTTCTACTATTATGGACTGACAGATCGGGAACCGCTTGTTCATACGCTCACGATTTATAGTGGATATAATGTTCACCGCTTGAAAGAGGATGGCTATAAGGTTTATACAGTAAAAAAGGAACTTCTTGACGTTGGCAAGCAAATCGTAAAAAGCAATCAGGGAAATGAAATTCCTATGTACGATTTGGAACGGACAATTTGCGACTTGGTGCGGAGTAGAAGTTCTATAGAAGTACAGGATTTCAATGCAGTATTAAAAGCGTATGTCGGGAGAAAAGATAAGGACCTTAATAAACTGATGAAGTATGCAAAGCTATTTCGAGTGGATAAGATCATCCGAAATTATATGGAGGTACTACTGTAAATGGGATTTACACCTGAACAGATAAAAGGGCGTATCAAGAGCGTTGCAAAACAGAACAATGCAGACGCAAGGACACTCATGCGAATCTATATGATGGAGCGTTTTCTGGAAAGACTGGCACAATCAGAATATCGGGATAACTTCATTATCAAAGGCGGAATACTGGTTACGGCAATGATTGGTGTTGCGCACCGTTCCACGATGGACATAGACACCAGCATGAAGAATCTAAATCTATCTGCGGAGGATGCCTTGCGAGTTGTCAATCAGGTCAAAGATATTGACCTTGACGATGGTGTTTCTTTTGAGGTTAAAGATGTTTCCAATATCATGGATGAAATGGAGTATCCGGGAATCCGCGTTACCATGAACGCCAATGTGGGAAGATTGATTACGCCTTTGAAAATTGATATTTCCACGGGCGATGTGATTACCCCACGAGCAATCGAGTTCAATTATGATCTCTTGCTGGAAGATCGTTCTATCAGCCTATGGTCGTATAATTTGGAAACTATATTAGCCGAGAAGTTGCAGACGGTTTTGGCGAGGGGTATCTTAAACACCCGAATGAGAGATTTTTACGATATACGGATGCTGCTCGATACATACGAAGATAAAGTCAATAAGGCTGTTTTGAAGGATGCTTTTGCAGCAACTTGTAAAAAGAGAGGAACGGATCATCTGCAGGAGCAGGCCGAGGAGATTATCAAAATTATTGAAGCAGATGAACAGCTTCGAGTGCTGTGGAGAGCATATCAGAAGAAATACTCGTATGCAGCAGAAATTGATTATGCCAGTGTGATAAGCGGCGTAAGAAAATTGATGGATTGGATTCGATAAGCTACCATTGAAAATAGAATAGCGAGTAAAGCCCTACAAGGCTAAAAGTTTTCGCCCCTATCTTGACATCAGGGGGCTACGTCGGCCTGTCCATTGCTGTCCTGCTGAGCCAGCACCACCATGTCACGGCTGTTGACATCGTGCCGGAAAAGGTGGAGCTCATCAACCAGAAAAAATCACCCATTCAGGACGACTACATCGAAAAATACCTCGCCGAGAAAAATCTCGACCTGACGGCTACGCTGGACGGGGAGACGGCCTATCGGGACGCTGACTTTGTGATCATCGCGGCCCCCACCAACTACGACAGCCGGAAGAATTTCTTCGATACCTCGGCGGTGGAGGCGGTCATCCGGCTGGTGATGAAGGTGAACCCCGAGGCTGTCATGGTCATCAAGTCTACCATCCCGGTGGGCTTCACGGCCAGTGTCCGTGAAAAGTATCAGTGCGGGAATATCATCTTCAGCCCGGAGTTCCTGCGGGAGTCCAAGGCACTATACGATAATCTCTACCCGAGCCGCATCATCGTAGGTACGGATATGCAGGATGAGCGCCTCGTGGAGGCGGCACACACCTTTGCCTATTTGTTACAGGAAGGTGCTGTCAAGGAGAATATCGACACCCTCTTCATGGGCTTCACCGAGGCCGAGGCAGTCAAGCTGTTCGCCAACACCTATCTGGCCCTCCGCGTTTCCTTCTTCAATGAACTGGACACCTACGCCGAGATGAAGGGGCTTGATACCCGGCATATCATCGAGGGCGTCTGCCTCGACCCCCGCATTGGCACACATTATAATAATCCCAGCTTTGGTTACGGCGGCTACTGCCTGCCTAAAGATACCAAGCAGCTCCTTGCCAACTACGAGGATGTGCCGGAAAATCTCATCGAGGCCATCGTGGAGTCCAACCGCACCCGCAAAGATTTCATTGCAGACCGGGTGCTCCAGATGGCGGGCTACTACAGCTATGGGGAAGAGAACGAGTATAACGCGGCGGACGAGAAGCCCTGTGTCATCGGTGTCTACCGCCTGACCATGAAGGCCAACTCCGACAACTTCCGTCAGTCTTCCATTCAGGGCGTCATGAAGCGTATCAAGGCCAAGGGCGCGACAGTCATCATCTATGAGCCGACTTTGGAGAATGGAACTACCTTCTTCGGCAGCGAAGTGGTGAACGATCTGGACGTTTTCAAAAAGCGCAGCCAGGCCATCATCGCCAACCGCTACGACAGCTGTCTGGATGATGTACAGGACAAAGTCTACACCCGCGACCTGTTCCGTCGGGATTAAAGTGGACAGTTTTAAGCGCCGCAGGAGGGGAGACCGCCTGCGGCGTTTTGGCGGCCGGGCCGGACTACTGTCAAAATAGACACAATTCCCGAATATCACGGGAAAAGTTTGTTAATAAATTATCCATCCCCCGTCCTTGCAATACACACATATTTTGTTTATAATAGTGTCATAGGGGCTAAGACCCCGAGAGTGAGCGAAATTCGATTCCGAAGAATGAATTGAGAGGAGAATAATCACTATGGGTTTAGGTAAAAAGACGATCGACGATCAGAACTACTGCGGCAAGAAGGTCCTTGTCCGCTGTGATTTCAACGTCCCCATGAAGGACGGCGTCATCACCAACGAGAACCGCATCAATGCGGCTCTGCCCACCATCCAGAAGCTGGTCAATGACGGCGCGAAGGTCATTCTGTGCAGCCATCTGGGCAAGCCGAAGAACGGCCCCGAGGCAAAGTTCAGCCTCGCTCCCGTTGCTGTGGCTCTGAGCGCAAAGCTGGGCAAGACCGTTGTCTTTGCTGACGACGACAACGTCGTGGGCGAGAACGCAAAGGTTGCTGTCGCTGCCATGAACAACGGCGACGTCGTCCTGCTGCAGAACACCCGTTTCCGCAAGGAAGAGACCAAGAATCTGCCCGAGTTCTCTCAGGATCTGGCTTCTCTGGCAGACGCATACGTTGACGATGCCTTCGGCAGCTGCCACCGCGCACACTGCTCCACCGCAGGCGTCACCGACTATATCAAGGACACCGCTGTCGGCTACCTGATGGAGAAGGAGATCAAGTACCTCGGCAATGCCGTGAACGATCCCGTCCGTCCCTTCACCGCCATTCTGGGCGGCGCAAAGGTCGCTGACAAGCTGAATGTCATCTCCAACCTGCTGGAGAAGGTCGATACCCTCATCATCGGCGGCGGCATGGCCTACACCTTCATCAAGGCTCAGGGCTATGAGGTCGGCAAGAGCCTGTGCGACGACTCCAAGCTGGACTACTGCAAGGAGATGATGGCAAAGGCTCAGGAGAAGGGCGTCAAGCTGCTCCTGCCCGTCGATACCGCCTGTGTCGAGAACTTCCCCGACCCCATCGACGCTCCTGTCGAGACCACCGTCGTCCCTGTCACCGCTATCCCGGCTGACAAGGAAGGCTGCGACATCGGCCCCGAGACCATGAAGCTCTTCGCCGACGCTGTCAAGGCTTCCAAGACCGTCGTCTGGAACGGCCCCATGGGCGTCTTTGAGAACCCGACTCTGGCTGCCGGCACTCTGGCCGTGGCCAAGGCCATGGCTGAGAGCGACGCTACCACCGTCATCGGCGGCGGCGACAGCGCAGCAGCTGTCCAGCAGATGGGCCTGGGCGACAAGATGACCCACATCTCTACCGGCGGCGGCGCTTCTCTGGAGTATCTGGAGGGCAAGGAGCTGCCCGGCATCG
>ENA-OWYG01000137-OWYG01000137.1-human-gut-metagenome-genome-assembly--contig:-NODE-137-length-49803-cov-40.713798_pt1 | contig 49803 bp, 46 predicted proteins | sample MGYA00249747_ERZ652080 | MGnify/ENA primary metagenome ERZ652080 (study PRJEB26925, sample SAMN05827071) | human gut metagenome | biome: ENVO:2100002; feature: ENVO:00000062; material: ENVO:00002003...
CGTTGCGGCCGAATTTACGTTTCACATCCAGCAGCGCACGCTGGATATCATGCTCTCGAGCCAACGTCTGTGCGGCGGCATCGTCCCCACAAGCCGGCATACGCCCGCTTCCGTCGCCACCGGATTCCGTGCTATCACAGTCATATCGCATATCGCCATCATCACCGAACAAATCAAGCTGCTCATAGCGTTTGCCCGCCGCCAGTTCTTTGGGCGTGGCCACATCATCGGCAACAACCGTGAGTCGACGCACCAGCAACCGCGCATCCACAATACGCTCGTACAGCATGGTCATCGCCTCGCGAATACGTGCGGCAGACGACGTAAAATCACCCAATCCAATCGACCCCACGGCCGACTTAGGCACCCGACGACCGAAACGGTCAACGGTCACCGGCCCTTGATAGGTCTTTGCCGCGCGTTCGGCGGCACGCCTCATCGCCCGGTCTGCGCATGAATCAAGCTTCGAAGCATCGAGACTGCCAATGTCATAGCCGACCGCCAGTGTCAGCCGATTCGTCATCACCCCCTTATCGACCAAATCGAGGGCGAGCGCATCGGCCATCTCCTTGGCGATCAGCCGAGCCGTATGCCAATCGGCGGGCCCGATGAGCACCTGCCCGCTGCTGATGCTGTGCGCACCTGGCTCATAGGATCGGATATCCGCGATTTCGCACGGCTCCCAGCCCCACGCATGGTCGATGAGCAGTTCGGCATTGACACCGAACATGCGATACAGCAGGTCTTCGTTGTAGTAATCCGAAGCACGACCCACCGAGCATCGGGCGATATCGCCCATGGTCATCAGACCGGCGTGCTCAAGTTTCCTAGCATAGCCGCGCCCAACCCGCCAAAAATCGGTGAGCGGACGATGATCCCAAAGCAGCCGACGATATGACATTTCATTCAGTTCGGCCACGCGCACGCCGTCCTTGTCGGCGGGCATGTGCTTGGCGACGATATCCATGGCGACTTTGGCCAGATACATGTTGGAGCCGATGCCGGCAGTGGCGGTGATGCCGGTTTCATCGAGAATTTCGCGCACGATGGTTCGCGCCATGGCATGCGGCCCCATACCCAGCGAGCGCAGGTATGGCGTGACGTCGATGAACACCTCGTCAATCGAGTAGACATGGATGTGCTCGGGTGCGGCGTATTTGAGGTAGATGCCATATACCTGCCCGCTGACCTCCAAATAGTGCGCCATGCGCGGCTTGGCGATGACCATCGAGGCTTTGAGTCTCGGCGAGCGTTCCAGGTCGCGCACATCGCAGGACTCCCCGATTAATCGGCCGCCGGGAGCATGGACCGCGCGCTCGATGTTGACTCCATTCAGGCGCTGTTTTACCTCGAATAGCCGCGCACGACCGGGAATGCCATAGTTCTTCAGCGAGGGTGAGACCGCCAAACATATTGTCTTATCGGTGCGGGTTTCGTCGGCCACCACCAGATGCGTGGTCAACGGGTCGAGCCCGCGCGCCGCGCACTCCACCGAGGCATAGAAGGACTTGAGATCAATGGCAATATAGGTATGCTCGCGTTGCGTCGATACCGTTCCGCTGCCCATCGCCATCACCTCCTTACCACCACCGGCCCGACCAGCATATCAATACGGTCGAACATTTGTTCGATACAACATGCCTGTTCGAAGCTGCCGAAGTCGACGCACGCAACGCGCCCAAGCATGCTCTTCACCCACACCACACGCGCAGCGGCATGCATGCGTACCATGGGAATATGAAGAAAAGCATTACGGCAGACAGCGATTTTGCGGCGTGGGCGGCAGCCCGATCCCAGAAAACGAATCGATCACTGGCAGGAGCCCGCCTCGCGATTCCGGAGCCGCAGAAGCATGCCGAAATCAAGTCTCAGGCCCAGCAATGGGGCATGACCGTCGAAGATGCCACGATGACCGACGGACACAGCGAGGAATTCCTATGTGACGGCACACAAAGCATTGATTCCATTGCCGACATGCGCACGGCAAGCGGGCTGGAGGCAATGGAGTACGCGGAACAGCACATGCCGGTATTACGCGACACCATGGATGACCTCACCACCCGCGTCGATTTCTCAGGCATTCGTATTGCCGTCTGCCTGATACTGGAGCCAAAAACCGCGATTCTGCTGCGCAAGCTTAAGGCCGCCGGCGCAATCGTCGGCGTATATTGCGGCCCGGATTCCACGGATCCCCGAGTGGCGGAACAGCTGCGCCGAGAAGGAATCACGGTCGAATCCAGCCGAGCCTGGACCGCGGAACAGGCGCACGAGGCAGCCCTGCGCCTGCTGGACAAGATACAGCCGAACATCATCATCGACGATGGTGCCAGCTTCGCCCGTCTCGCCTCGCTCGAACGCCCCGAGCTCACGGCGAATCTCATTGGAGTGGCCGAGGAAACGACCAGTGGCGTACGCGCGTTCCAGCAGATGCAGGAAGCGGGAGCCCTCACCTACCCGGTCGTAGCCGTTAACGACAGTGTGCTGAAAACCGGATTCGACAACGCCCACGGCACTGGGGAGACATGCGTGACCACCATGCAGCGCATTCTCGGCGAGCATGCATTCGACGGCAAGAACGTCACCGTCATCGGCTACGGCCCGGTCGGCCAAGGCTTCGCACGGCGTATTCGCGCGCTTGGAGCCGAAGTCACCATCTGCGATATCGATCCAGTGGCTTCACTCAAAGCGGTGTTCGACGGCTTCGCCGCACAAGACATTGACGAGGCACTCCCTTGCGCGGATATGGTGGTGTCCGCCACTGGCGTGAGACATACAGTCACACTTGAGCACATGCGCGCAATGCACGAGGGCGCGGCGCTCGCAGTGATCGGCGGCATCGCCAACGAAATCGCCTTGGACGAGGTAAGCGACTTCATCCCACAGGTCAACAGGGACACCGCGCAACTCATTGTTCCCGACGGACCAACGCTCACGCTAATCGCCGACGGCGATGGCGTGAACTACACGGTGGGAGGCGGCAATCCAATCGAGATCATGGATCTGAGCTTCGCCGTACAGGCCAACGCCGTCGCATATCTTCTGGAACATCGAGGCACACTGGATCACACGCTTATCAGACTTGACGCAGCGACCGACCAGCGCATCGCCGCCAGCGCGCTCAAGGCGCGCGGATACCGAGCCAGCCATGCCGTGGAGGACAACGGCTACGATTGGCGACTGACCAGATTCGCGGAAAACGACCGAGAGAACGCCGACCGATAGCCATAGACACGGCACCGAACACAACGCAGCGAGGAGAATATGACCGACAACACCTGGCCGACCGTCGATACCGAGCTTATCGATGATGTGACACTGTATTCCGCCAAACTCATCATCCCCGTGACGGGCCCCGTCATCATCGATGGCGCAGTTGCCATACATGGCGACCGCGTGGTTCATGTAGGTAAACGCCGCTGGGTGCTGGAGGCGCTGAAGCAGGAAATGACGTCTCACGGCACCATCCGTGAACGGCATTGGGATGGGGTGCTCACCCCCGGATTGGTCAACGCGCACACTCATCTGCAGTACAGCGGCATGGTGCAGGTCGGGCAAGGCCCCTACGATCGGTTCCGCGCCTGGGAACTGGCATTCAACGAGGTGTACGCCGAGGCGCAGAAGACCCAGCCATGGAAGCAGTGGGCCGAGGACGGTGCTCGCCAGATGGTCGAATCGGGAACGACGGCCGCCGCAGACATCGTCACCGATTTGGACGCCGCCGGCGCGCTGGCTTCGCAGGGCATGCACGGCATCGCTTATTGGGAGGTAATGGGCTGGCACAACGACGAATGGATGGAAAAGGGCCGCACCGAGCTCATCCGGCAGTTGCGCCGGATGAACGAGGAGCAGCTGCCGAACCTCGGCATCAGCCCGCATGCTCCGTATACGCTGGAGTCCGAACCGTTCGTTGATCTTCCAGACATTGCTCGTCAGCTGAACATGCGACTGCATATCCATCTGGCGGAGACCCCGCTCGAGGCCGGCACTTATCCGCCGGTGCTCACCACTTATTCGGCGTCCGACTGGCGTGACCACGATTGGGAAAGCTACCGGCAGCTCAAGGACGTGGGCAAAGGTGCCTCCGCCATCCAGTTCGTCGATCAGCTTGGCTCGCTTGGCCCGGATGTGCACATTGCACACGGCGTGTGGGCCAATGGCGAGGATCGGCGTATTCTACGTCAGCGCGGCGTGGGCGTGGCCTTGTGCCCCCGATCGAATCGCATTACCAACACCGGCAAAGATGCACCGGTGCGCGAATACCTCGAGGAAGGTAATCTGGTAAGCGTGGGCACCGATTCGCTCTCCAGCACGCCGACCCTCGATCTGCTTGATGACGTGTCGATGCTTTACGACCTGGCCCGCGAACAAGGCTATGCCAGCGACGATCTGACACATCGCCTGATTCGTATGATGACGCTGGGCGGTGCCGCCTCCATGGGCATGCACGTGGGCCGAAACCGCATTGGACAGATCAACGCGGGCGCATTGGCTGATTTCGCGTTCTTCGACATCCCCGTCGACACATCATCTCCGGCCGGCATCGAAGAAACGCTGGAAACACTGGTGAAGCACGGCGCAGGCACGAACCGAGCCACGGTGATATCCGGGCGCGAGGCCTACAACAACGCCTGGTGACACCGCTGACCTGACCTGACCTGATATCAAGAAGCCAAAAACCAGCAAACCCGCCAAGAACAGGAGATCTCATTATGAGCGTCGCTTTGCAAGACATGCGTCCATACGCCCGGTCCATAGTGGAACGCCTTGGACTGGAAGCCCACCCCGAAGGCGGCTGGTACACGCGTGACTGGCAATCCCCGCACACGGATGAGGCCTCAGGCCGACCGCTATCGTCACTGATTTACTTCCTGCTGCCCGAGGGAGATGCCAGCACCTGGCATAAGGTCGATGCGGATGAGGTCTGGCTGTGGCATGGCCCGGCATCGGTCAAGCTGGAACTCGGCGGCAGCGGCGAGACTCCGGAATCCGACGAATCCAAGCGAACCGTAATCACCCTGGGTTCCGGCATCACCACCGATCAGGCCGACGTAACCGTATCGGGACATGCGGTCGTACCGGCTGGCGTCTGGCAGCGCACAGTGCCTGGCCAGGGCGATGCGCTGGTCTCCTGTGTGGTCAGTCCGGGATTCGTATTCGACGGCTTCACACTCGAACAGTGAACGCCATTTCGCTCTGCGCCAATATGAGATATTCGTTCGCTTACGCGCCAGATTGCGCGGCTCTAGCCGGCCATAAGCAATGGAGATAACCAGCATCCGAGAATATCGCCGTTTTGTAGTAACCCAATAGCCATACAATTGGCGCGCATGCATCAAGCACGGCTTTGAACCGTGTGCATGACGAACACTTGAGGAGAGGAAGCCCATGTTCAATAAGCAACACATCGTCCGTACCATTGCGTCCGCCGCCAGCATCCTGGCTCTGTCGTTCACCGCAGCCTGCGGTTCCGGCCAGTCCACCGCATCCAATTCCGCCGATTCGAACGACATCACCCAGCAGACGTACAAGCCGGGCAAGCTGACCATCGCCACCGGACAGCCGGCCTACGAGCCGTGGGTTATGAACGACAAGCCGGAAAGCGGTGAGGGCTACGAGGCGGCCGTCGCCTACGCAGTGGCCGACAAGCTCGGTTTCAAGAAGAGCGACGTGGTGTGGACCCGCACCGCATTCGACACCGCCATCGCTCCCGGCGCCAAGGACTGGGATCTCAACATCCAGCAGTTCGGCATCACCGACGAGCGCAAGAAGGCCGTTGACTTCTCGTCCAGCTACTACAACGACAGCCAGTCCGTCGTGGTCAAGAAAGACAGCAAGTTCGCCAACGCCACCAAGGTATCCGATCTGAAGAATGCGACCGTGGGCGTCATGGTCGGCACCCTTGCCTACGACTACGCCAAGGCGAACATCAAGGACGACATCCAGACGTTCAATGATGATGCCGCACTGGCTCAGGCACTTGACGCCGGTCAAATCGACGCACTGGTCACCAGCACCGTGGAATGCGTGTACATGGTGCAGTCCGAGCAGGTCAAGGACGCCAAGGTGCTCGGCCGTCTGCCTGACTCCGAAGACAAGAGCGGCATGGGCATCGTGCTGCCGAAGGATTCCAAGCTAACTGCAGCCGTGACCAAGGCAGTGGATGACCTGAACGCCGACGGCACCATCAAGAAGCTTCAGGACAAGTGGCTGGCCGAGTACACCACCGACCTGACCGAACTGAAGAAGTAAGTGGAGTAGGCTCACATCATAAGGTCACAACACCTTGGCCGGGCGCTGCGGAAATTTTCCTGTGACACCCGGCCATTCCGGCATTCAGGAAGCGAGCGACATTCATCACATGACCGCAGCACCAACCGAAACCAGGCAGCACAATGCCCCTGACGGACACGAGGTAAGTCAGGTCGAGCTCAAACGACGCCAATATCGTGTTCATCAGCAAATTCAATCGACGATTACCAGTCTGATCAGCACCATTGTGTTCGTTGTGGTCATCGTCATCGGCCTGAAGCTCTCCCCCGGCTGGCCACGAGTCAAGGAGACCTTCTTCTCCGGCGAATACTTCGTCAAATCGTTTCCCCATGTGCTTGACGGCCTATGGCTCAACATCCGCGTTCTGCTCGTCGCAGTGGTCGGCGTGGCGATTCTAAGCACGCTGATCGCATTGGTGCGCACCAGCCGCTCCCCTATTCTGTTCCCGCTGCGTATCCTGGCATTGATCTACACGACTGTGATGCGCGGCGTGCCTATTATCGTCGTGCTGTATCTAATCGGTTTCGGCATTCCCGGCCTAGGCTTGTTCGGCCGTATCGATCCCTCGGTACTCGGCACCATTGCAGTGGTAATGGGATACAGCGCCTACGTCTCCGAGGTGCTGCGTGCCGGTTTTAACGACGTACATCCTTCTCAGCGAGCCTCGGCCCGCTCGTTGGGCCTGACCTCCGGCCAGACGACCCGACTGATCGTCATTCCTCAGGCATTGCGCAAAGTGGCGCCCGCACTGATGAATGACTTCATCTCCATGCAAAAGGACGTCGGCCTGATTTCCGTGCTGGGTGCGGTGGATGCCGTGCGCGCCGCACAGATCGACGTGGCCAGCACCTACAACTTCACGCCGTATGTGGTCGCCAGCCTGCTGTTCATCCTGATGAGCGTGCCGTTCATCCTGCTGAACGACTGGTACACGGAACGTCTGCGTAAACGCGAACTCAGCGGAGGAACGGTATGAGCGAAATAACCAATATCAACACCGAGGCGAGTGACTCCCCCGTGAGCAACAAGACGGTGCTGCGTCTTGATGACGTGCGCAAATCCTTTGGAAACACGCAGGTGCTACGTGGCATTTCCTTTGACATTCACCAACATGAGGTGGTGGCTTTGCTGGGGCCTTCTGGTTCAGGCAAATCCACATTGATGAAATGCGTCAACCTGCTTGAACAGGTCGATGACGGCCAGATTTGGCTGGGCAATACCGATATCACCGACCCGCGTGCCGACCAGGACAAGATTCGCGCACGTATCGGCGTGGTGTTCCAGCAGTTCAACCTCTTCCCCCACATGTCGGTGCTCAGGAACGTGACCCTTGCCGCAATCAAGGTTCACCACTGGAGCAAGGATCGCGCCGAAACCCGCGCTATGGAACTGCTTGAACGCATCGGCATGCGCGATAAAGCCAGCGCCTACCCTGATCAGCTCTCTGGCGGCCAGCAGCAGCGCGTGGCGATTGCGCGCGCACTGATGACCGACCCGGAACTGCTGCTGCTTGACGAGATCACATCTGCTCTTGATCCGATGCTGGTCGGCGAAGTGCTCAACATGGTTGCCGAGTTAAAGGCCCAAGGCACCACAATCCTCATGGCCACGCACGAAATGAGCTTCGCCCACGACGCGGCCGACCGCATCGTACTGCTCCGTCACGGCGTCATCGCCGAGAACGGCACACCCGCCGAGGTGATGGACGAGTCGCAGGATCCCGAGACCATCGAGTTTTTCAGCCATTTCAGGCACTGAGACGAAGCCGAAGAACAAGCACCGGATTCATACGCCGAAAGGCCAAAATACTAAACCACTATTCACACTCCACTGATCTGGTGCTTAAACCGCATCCGCGAACCCCAACAAGTTCCACCACCGCCCCACAACACGCGATGTAGCCGCCGATTGGTAGGGTTGACGGATAGTTAATCCCCTGTTTGAAAAAGGAGCTTTGGCTTGTCGGCTGAACTCGAAGACATTCACGAGGAATGTGGCATCTTCGGCGTGTGGGGCCACCCTGACGCCGCCCGACTCACCTATTTCGGCCTGCACGCGCTGCAGCATCGCGGTCAGGAGGGCGCCGGTATCGTCTCCAACGATAACGGCCATCTGACCGGCCATCGCGGACTCGGCCTGCTCACCCAGGTCTTCGGCGACGAGCGCGAAATCGAGCGGCTCAAGGGAGACCGGGCCATCGGTCACGTGCGCTACGCCACGGCCGGCTCGGGCACCACGGACAACATCCAACCGTTCATCTTCCGCTTCCACGACGGCGACGTGGCCCTGTGCCACAACGGCAACCTGACGAACTGCCCGTCACTGCGCCGCAAGCTGGAGGACGAGGGCGCGATCTTCCACTCGAACTCCGATACCGAAGTGCTCATGCACCTCATCCGCCGTTCCCTGCAGCGCACCTTTATGGACAAGCTCAAGGAAGCGCTCAACACTGTGCACGGCGGCTTCGCCTACCTGCTCATGACCGAGGACGCGATGATTGGCGCGCTCGATCCGAACGGCTTCCGTCCGCTCTCCCTCGGCAAGATGAAGAACGGCGCCTACGTGCTCGCCTCCGAGACCTGCGCCCTCGACGTGGTCGGCGCCGAACTGGTGCGCAACATTCGCCCCGGCGAAATCGTGGTGGTCAACGACCACGGCTACAGGATCGTGCAGTACACCAACAACACGCAGCTGGCCATCTGCTCGATGGAATACATCTACTTCGCCCGTCCGGATTCCGACATCTACGGCGTCAACGTGCACTCCGCCCGCAAGCGCATGGGCGCGCGTCTGGCGCAGGAGTCCCCGGTCGAGGCCGATATGGTCATCGGCGTGCCGAACTCCTCCCTGTCCGCGGCGTCCGGCTACGCGGAGGCCGCCGGGCTGCCCAACGAGATGGGCCTGATCAAGAACCAGTACGTGGCCCGTACGTTCATCCAGCCCACACAGGAACTGCGCGAACAGGGCGTGCGCATGAAGCTGTCCGCCGTGCGCGGCGTGGTCAAAGGCAAGCGCGTGGTCGTCATCGACGATTCGATCGTGCGCGGCACCACCTCCAAGCGCATCGTGCAGCTACTGCGCGAAGCCGGCGCCGCCGAAGTGCACATGCGCATCAGCTCGCCGCCGCTCAAGTACCCATGCTTCTACGGCATCGACATCTCCACCACCAAGGAACTCATCGCCGCCGAGAAAAGCGTCGAGGAGATCCGCGAATACATCGGTGCCGACTCGCTGGCCTACCTGTCGCTGGACGGTCTGGTCGAATCGATCGGCCTGAACGCCGACGCCCCTTACGGAGGCCTGTGCGTCGCCTACTTCAACGGCGACTACCCCACCGCGCTCGACGACTATGAGACCGACTTCCTGAAATCCCTCACGCCCGAAGACCGCGTGCGCCTGCCCGAATTCGCGCTGTACAAGAGCAAGTACATCGGCAACGAATACAACACCGTGCAGCCGGAAGCCGAATAGCTCACCACCAATCCACTCAATAACAATTCTTTGAACCAGAGGCGCTTGCCTCCCCTCAGTCGGCTTTGCCGACGGCCCCCCCTCCAGAGAGCGGAGCCAAAATAAGTAGAAAGGCCAACCAAATGCCAAAAGCATATGAGAACGCCGGCGTGAGCGTCGAAGCCGGGTACGAAGTCGTCAAGCGTATCAAGTCGCACGTGGCCCGCACGAACCGCCCTGGCGTAGTTGGCGGTATCGGCGGTTTCGGCGGTCTGTTCGACCTGGCCTCCCTGGGATACAAGGAACCGGTTCTCATCTCCGGCACCGACGGCGTGGGCACCAAGCTCATGGTCGCCAAGCTGGCCAACAAGCACAACACCATCGGCATCGACTGCGTGGCCATGTGCGTCAACGACATCGCCGCCCAGGGAGCCGAGCCGTTGTTCTTCCTTGACTACATCGCCTGCGGCAAGAACGACCCGGCACTGCTTGAGCAGGTCGTGGCCGGTGTGGCCGACGGCTGCGTGCAGGCCGGTTCCGCGCTGGTCGGCGGCGAAACCGCCGAAATGCCGGGCATGTACGACGAGGACGAGTACGATCTCGCCGGATTCTCGGTCGGCGTTGCCGAAAAGTCCGCCATCGTGGACGGTTCCACCATCGTTGAAGGCGACGTGCTCATCGGCCTGCCCTCCACCGGCGTACACTCCAACGGCTTCTCCCTGGTGCGCAAGGCCCTGTTCGAGCAGGCTGGCTACACCGTGGACACCAAGCTCGACGAGCTGGGCGGCGAAAAGCTCGGCGACGTGTTGCTCACCCCCACCAAGATCTACGTCAAGGCCCTCTCCCCGCTGTTCAAGGCGGGCGTGGTCAAGGGCGTGGCCCACATCACTGGCGGCGGCTTCATCGAGAACATCCCGCGCATGATCCCGGACGGCCTGGCCGCCGAGATCGAGCTCGGTACCTGGCCTGTGCTCCCGATCTTCGACGTGCTGGAGAAGGCTGGCAACATCGATCACAAGGAGATGTACAACATCTTCAACATGGGCATCGGCATGGTGCTGGCCATCGACCCCGCTCGCAAGGACGAGGCGCTGAAGCTGCTCGCCGACAACAACGAGCCCGCCTACGTGCTCGGCCAGATCACTGCCGACACCACCGGCACGCAAATCGTACTGAAGTAACTCGCTTTCCGCAGGAAAGGAACAACATGGGTCAGAAAGTATTGGTTATCGGCTCCGGTGCGCGTGAGCACACCATTGCCTACACGCTGCTCAAAGCGCCGAGCGTCGATGAGGTCACCGTGGCGCCCGGCAATCCGGGCATGGTCAGGGACGGCATCCACATCACGCAGCTGAGCCAGTCGAACCACGCCGCACTTATCGAATTCGTGAAGAATAATGGCTATGACTGGGTGTTCATAGGCCCGGAAGTCCCGCTGATCGAAGGCATCGTGGACGATTTCGCCGCCGCGGGCATCAAGGCGTTCGGCCCCTCCAAGGCCGCCGCCCAGATCGAAGGCTCCAAGAACTTCGCCAAGCAGCTCATGGAGCGTCATGACATCCCGACCGCCCACTACCGGACTTTCATCGATCTGGAGATGGCGCAGGCATACGTGCACGAGCACGGCGCCCCGATCGTCATCAAGGCCGACGGTCTGGCTGCCGGCAAGGGCGTGACAGTGGCCATGGACGAGCACACCGCCCAGCGCGCGCTCGAGGACATCTTCATCGACCACCGCTTCGGCGTCGCCGGCGCCAAGGTCGTCATCGAGGATTTCCTGGAAGGTCAGGAGTTCTCCCTGATGAGTTTCGTCAACGGCACCGATTTCTGGCCGATGCCGATCTCGCAGGATCACAAGCGCGCCCATGACGGCGACGAGGGCCCGAACACCGGCGGCATGGGTGCCTACAGCCCGGTGCCGCAGATTCCGCAGTCCGTGATCGACGAGGCCATCGAGAAAATCGTGCGCCCCACCGTCGAAGGCATGGCCGAGGAAGGCACGCCGTTCACCGGCATCCTGTACGCCGGCCTGATCGCCACCGCCGACGGCCCGAAGGTCATCGAATTCAACGCCCGTTTCGGCGACCCGGAAACCGAAGTCGTGCTCCCGAAACTCACCTCCGACCTCGGTGCCGGCATCTCCGCCATGCTCGACGGCGAAACCCCCGAATTCACGTGGAATGAGTCCAACGCCACCCTCGGCGTGGTCATCGCCTCCAACGGCTACCCGGAGAATGTCATCAAGGGTGCCCGTGTGCCCGAAATCGAGGTCGACGAGAATTCGCATGTCTACTATGCCGGCGTCACCTCCGACGACAAGGGTGGTCTGATTGCCAACTCCGGCCGTGTCCTGCTCGTCGAAACCTCCGCCCCGGACATCAAGTCCGCCCAAGACAAGGTCTACGCGATCATCGACAAGCTCGAGCTGCGCGGACTGTTCTACCGCCACGACATCGGCTTCAAAGCCCTGAAGTAACAGAAGCGGCGCATCTGCTGCATATTTTTGGCCCGGTAGCCATGTCAATCGATTGACGTGGCTACCGGGCCGGATTTTTCTGTCCCGGTAGCCGATTTCGGCTCTTTTTCGCAAACCAGGACAGTTGAACACCTCGAATATAGGAATATTTGGAATTCCCTTCCATGCAAAACCGCACTATTCCGCCATTTTCGTAATACGCGGACGATACTTTCGGCGTCAGTTTTGTCCCGGTAAGCAGAAAATGACTCGAAATCAAATACCAGGACAGAAAAATCTGGCCCGGTACACGAATCAATCGATTGACGTGGCTGCCGGGACAGCGAACGTCACTATGACAACGCCATCACCCAATATCAGCGAGCGATATCACGCTAGCTGAATTTGGCGATGATGTTGAACAGTTTGGCCTTGGCTTCATTGAAGGGCGGGTACACGAGGCGCAGAGTGTCGGGGAACTGCGGCTTGGTAACCACGGTTTTGACGTGGCTGAAGGTGAGGAAGCCTGCTTTGCCGCGGTAGGCGCCGATACCGGAATCGCCCACACCGCCGAACGGCAGTCGGCTGGAAAGCAGATGGCCCAACGGCAGCGAGTATCCAAGAGCACCGGAACTGGTCTGACGTTCGAAAGTCAGCCGCACCTCGTGATCGCGCGAGAACACGTACGCAGCCAACGGTCGAGAGCGCTTGTTGATGAATCGGATTGCGGACTCGGCATCCTCGACCACCAGAATCGGCAGAATCGGCCCGAAAATCTCCTCCTTCATTACCGGCGCATCTGGCGACGTGCCGTACAGTACGGTGGGCGCGATATATCGGGCGGCGCGATCGACCTTGCCGCCGCAAACGATTCGACCGGCCGGGTCGAACACGCCGGGCACCTTGTGAATCTCGCTCGGCTCGACAGCGACCGAGGCAGTCGCATCACTATCAGCGGCTGCCGTATTCGAACCGGCCGCCGGCTTCGCCGCATTGTTCGCGCTACCGGCACCGCCACCGGCTGTCTCCCCCGCGCTTCCGCGTCCGGCAGCCACGACATTGAAGCGCCGCCCGACCATATCCATGGCCGCGCCTACCGCCGATGCCACCTGCACCAGCGGCGAGCTCGGCTCCTCAGGCGGCACGGTGCCGACCGGCAATAGCTTGCACAGTCGTTCAAAATGACGATCGTTGATAATACGACCAAAACCAGGCGAGGCTTTCGGATCTTCACCATAGAATTCGGTGATGGCTACGGCGATACGTTCGGCCAGAGCCTCGGCCACATCCGGCGTGGCAAGCACATAGTCGGGTGCCACACATGTCTGTCCGGCATTGGTGAACTTGCCCCATACGATACGTCGTGCAGCTACATTGATATCCGCCGTACGGTCTACGAAACACGGTGATTTGCCGCCAAGTTCCAGCGTGACCGGCGTCAGGTGCTTGGCCGCCGCCCGCATGACGATTTTGCCGACGTGACCGCCGCCGGTGTAGAAGATATGGTTAAACTGGCACTTCAGCAGTTCGCCGGTTTCCTTGGGCCCGCCTTCGACCACGCGCACGGCCTCGGGGTCAAGGTACTGCGGCACGAGTTCGGCGATAAGACGCGAGGTATTCGGCGAAAGCTCGGAGGGTTTCAGACAGATGGCATTGCCTGCGGCTAGCGCGTCGGCCATGGGCTCCAGAGCCAACAGCACCGAGTAGTTCCATGGCGAGATGATGAGTACCACGCCTTTGGGTTCGGCGATCGTCCAGCCGACGGCGGGCTGCAGCATCCAATGCATTGCCTTGGGATGGCGAGCGGCCCATAAACCGAGCCGATTACGGACGAACTTCGCCTCGCTGGCCACCAGATTGAGCTCCATCAGTATGGTTTCCGCCGCGGGTTTGCCCAAATCGGCCATGGCCGCGGATGCGAAGGCGTCACGGTTGTCGGTCACCAGCCGGCATAATGCGTCCAGCTGCGCCCGCCGCCAGGCCAACGGTCTCGTGCGGCCTGATTCATAGGCGTGACGTAGCCGGGTGAATTCCACATTGACCATGACGCTTCCTTCCCACACCCCCCGGAATGGTCTTCCCGGGTGCCGACCTACCCATCGTACGTCATCGCGCCCGCGTCCCGCCGTCGCGCCGGCGCGCGCCGCCCGGGTTTACGGCAACGTCATGAAATCAGTGTCTTTGAGGTAGTTTTTGCCGGCGGTGATGTCGTATTGGATGAGCTTGTAGTCGGCAAGCAGCTGCTTGGTTTCCTTGTCGAAGTCATCGGTGGACATCGGGTTGCCGTTCTGATCAAGGTAGATGCTCTGGCCTTCGGGGATACGGTCCCAGCCTTGGATCTTGTTGACCACGGGCGGTTCCATGGCGGCGATCTTGGAATGCATCTCGGTTAGGAACGCCAGATACGGGCTGACCTTGGCGTTCATGTGATCGGCGGTCTGCGCCACGAAGAAGTTCGGCGAGGAGTAGGCTGCATCACTTGCTTTATTGCCTTGGGAACCAGAGGCCTTGTTCGACCAGATGAAGTAATCGGTCAGGTGCAGGGCCAGGGAGTTATTGTCATCCTCGCTGGCGGACGAGTAGATGCCCGGCAAGTGGTCGCCATAGAACACCACGGTGACGGGCTTATCCAGCGCATCCAGTTCATTCAGGAACTCCTGAGTGGCCTGATCGGTAATCTCCACACCCTTTTGATAGGTCTCAATCGACTGCTGTTCATCATCACCCAGCGGCGTACCCGTGGTGGATTCGGCGGTGTAGTCGTTATTCTCATACCACTCGTGGTAGGGCATGTGATTCTGCATGGTGATGATCTGGATGAATTTGTTCGTCTTGCCGGACTTGATGCCTTCCAGCGCAGAATCATAGGAAGACTTATCAGAAACGTACGGCGACTCGTCGATCTTGTCCTGATACTTGATCACGTCCGGACCGGTCAACGTGTAGAAGTGCGAGAAGCCGAACTTCTTGTAGTTCGTGGCACGCGAGTACATGCTGGATTCGTACGGATGATAGCCGAGCGAGTTGGCGGGCGCGCCCCACATCTGGTTGATGGTGGGGGTCCAATGCTGGCTCGGGACCAGCTGCTGGTACGGGCTGGACAGGGAGGAATCGAAATTGGCCATGCTCAGGCCGGAAAGTCCCATGTATTCGAGGTTGGCCGTACCGCCGCCGTAGCCGGAGGAGAGCATCAGGCCGGAGGTGGTGCCCGCCTTGATCTTGCGGATGCTGGGCATCGCATCCTTGCTGGTCTTCAGTCCCGGCACGCGGCTCGGGTCGGAGAAGGATTCGGACAGCACGTACACCACTGTCGAATCAGTAAGATTATTGGTGCGGGAGGCGTTGATCGTCTCCGCTTTCTTCTGGTAGCGAGCGGCGACCTTCTTCATGGTCTCCTCGGAGTAGTTGCTCGGCTTGTCCATGATCTTCGGGTCAAGCTGGCGGGTGAAGGCCACGAGCGGGCCATTGCGCTGCGCGTCATACACGGAATCCCACATGGATGGCGTGTCTCCCAAGGCGCGGGAGAACTTGTTGGCCAGCGAATCGGTGGTGCTCACATGCATGCAGTACAACGCGAACACCAGAATCGGCAGCAGCAACAGGATCAGACGGGACGTGAGGTTCAGGCGGCGATCATCCGTTTGAATCATGCGGCCTTTGCGTCCGTCGGCGTACCGCAGCGCCAATACCGGGACGAGCAGCACGGCGAACACGGCGAGCGCGATGAGGATGGTCACGTGCGCGCCGGCCGGGGCGAAGGTGAGCATGTTGCCGGTATTGGAGCCGAGGAACCCGAGATCGGCGGGCAGGATGGCCTCGTAGCGGATCTCGATTTTGAAATGCTCGATGACGGCCACGATGATCCCGGCCGCGAGCATCACGATGCTCGACGCCCAGAACCGGTTGAGCAGCATCAGGAGCATAAGGTACAGCAGCGCGACAAGTATCACGTTGAGCACGAACACGAAATTGCCGTCGGTCCACATCTTGCTCACGAAGCCGAATCCGACGGTCGGACTGGACAGCTGCACGCGGGTGGAGCTGGACGAAACGCCCACTTCGAGCGCCGTCACGACGATGATGTCGAAGATAACGAAGAGCACGCCGTACACCCAGCCGGGGAAGGGCTTGTGGGGGTGCTGGGGCGTGACTTCATTGGCTTCGGCCTTTTTGGCCCAAAGCTTGAAATGGGGTTTCACTGTGGTGGTGGTACTACTAGTGTTCTCGCTCATTCGCCTGTTTCCGTATGTGACTTTTCAAGTGCATATTGTTGCCACTGAACTTTGGAAAATCCATAGTTCCACTATTTTCTTACCGTTTCCTAACTATTCACCCTAACGCAAAGGGTGCCTCGGGACATCCCCGAAGCACCCTGATATATAAGGAGCCTTCCCTGATAGCGAAGTGTTCTGTTCTCCCCTAGACAACGCCTCGCTATCTGACTTGGCTATTTCCCTTATCGCTGTTGCGGATTGCCGGCTACTGCCGCATTACTTCACGGCGGCGGCGAACTGGTCGACCAGCGCGCTCATCCAGTCGAGCAGGTTGGTGTACTGCTTCGGCATCTGCTCGGTGAGCTCCACGATCGGCACGCTGGCGTCCTTGGCGGCACCGGTGATCTGGTCAGTGGTGGAGGTGGCTTCCTGACTGTTGAAGACGAGCATCTTGATGGAGCCGGCCTTCAGGGTGTCCTGGAAGTCCTTGATGTCGGCCGGGGTCGGCTCGCTCTCGTTGGCGGAGGCCTGGGCGTAGCCCTTCGGGGTGGCGTCGGTCATCTTGAGGTCGTCGGCCAGGTACCAGGCCACGGATTCGGTGGCGGCGTACGGCAGGCCCTCGGTCTTGGCGGAAGTCTCCTTGATCTTGGACTCAAGCTGGTCTTCCTTGGCGTGCCAATCCTTGTTGAGCTTGGCGTAGTCGTCCTTGTGGCTCGGGTCGGCCTTCTGGTAGGCGGCGGTGATGGCGTCGGCGGTACTGGAGCGCACCTTGGCGGAGAACCAGACGTGCGGGTTGTCGCCTTCCTTGATGCCGGTGGTCTCGGCGGCGGTGACCAGCGTGGCCTTGGTCGACTTGGCGGCCTTGGTGGCCCACGGGTCGTAGTCGGCGCCATTGACTACGGCTACCTTGGCAGTGCCGAACTTGGCGACATCCTGGCTGGTGGGCTCGTAATCGTGCGCCTCGACGTTGGTCTTGGCCATGATGTTGGTGACTTCGACGTTGCTGCCGCCGAGGTCTTCGGCCACGGAACCCCACTGGTTGATGGAGGCGACGACCTCGATCTTGCCGGAAGACGCGGCGCCGCTGGAATCGGACTTGCTGCCGGCGGCATTGCTGGAACCGCAGGCGGCCATCGAGAACAGGGTCGCCGAGGCGGCCGCGATGGCGAGCGCGCGCTTGGCGTTGGACATGATGGACATGATTGGATTTTCCTCTCTAATTCGGCTGTTTGGCCGGGCGATGCTGCTGTTGCTGCATCATCGCCCGGCCCCCAACTCGACAGAATAACATGTATTGAGAATTATTATCATTTGCATTTATATCGGCGTGTTGCACGCGCACACCCGCGCTGCCGGCGGAAATCTCGCGCCCCGACGACGGCAACGCGGGATCCCGCCGTTTTCGGCAGACGAAACGGCAGTATCCCCGCGTCCGAACGATACCCGCGCGGGGGTTCTGCCATTTAAGGCCTCGGAAACGACAGAAATCCCGCGCCACCTTCGTTCGGACGCGGGGGTTCTGCCGTTTGCCGCACATGTCACAACGGCATCGCGGCACAGACCGACGCCTGCACCAGGTCGACGAGCCCCACGGTGTGGGCATCCTCACAGACCAGCGCATCACGCAAGGCGATTGCACGGATGATGTCGCGGCAGGCGCACTCCCCGTCTGTATCCAAATGGCGCGCCAGGCAACCGGCACCAATGACCGGCAATTCGAGCACGCACGAGGCCTCACGGATCAGGCGGGAGACCACTACGCCGGTCGAACGCTCGTCATAGACGCCGTTCTCCTCGCCCATGCCGTACAGGCACAAACGGTCGTCGTCAAAGAATCGCTCTTCGAATTCGTCAAGGCCTACGGCATTGGCCACCGCACCCACGAACATCGACTCACCCCACTCGTTGAGACGGAAGGAATCGGCCAGATACTGCGCGACCGGCGTGGCCTCAAGGCCCACAGGCAGCGAGACCAGAAACGCGCCGGCCCGCCCTTGCAGCGATCCGAGCGTCCGTTCAAGGTCATGTTTGACCGTGCAGCTCATGCAGCACCCCTCGAGCCCGAACGAATCGGACTCGCCGAACACCACCCCGCTTGCCTGGGGCTTCGCGACGTTGCGCACGATATCGAGACCGGATTCCACGGCTTCGTTCGGGCGCACGTCATAAGCAATCGAGCATACGGACGGGAAGGAATCGACCAACGAGAACGCCACGGAGTCCAGGCTCAGGCGGTCGGCGCCGGTGAGCAGCACCACGGGCGTGCGCCCCTCCGCGTTTCCCTGTGATTGCAATGCCGGATGAATCATGACAGCCTTTCTGATTTGATAATGGTTATCATTATGATATAGTTGCAGGCATGTCCAAAACATGTCAAATTCTGGGAACACGCGCCGGGGTCGGCAACCGCGTCTCCCACTCGCACAGGAAAACACGCCGAACCTTCGCCCCGAACCTGCAGTCCAAGCGGTACTGGGTGCCGTCCTTGCAGCGGCACGTCACGCTTACCGTGAGCGCCAAGGGCATCAAGACCATCGACCGCATCGGCATCGAGGCGGCGATCGCCCGCATCCGCCGCGATCAGAACGTCAACTGAACCGGCCACGGCATCACCCCCATGCTCGGGCAGTCAGTAGGCCCGCCACTGTGCCGGCGCGTAACCGCGCAACAAACCGCGCTAACGAGCTGCATCACCCACATGGCACCGCGACGTACGCGACATACGTGACATAACAGCGTGACACCCACACATAGAAAGCACCACTCATGGCAAGCAAATCCTCCGCAATCCGCCCGGTCATCACCCTGAAGTCCACGGCCGGCACCGGATTCACCTACACCACCACCAAGAATCGTCGTAATACGCCGGACCGTCTTGAGCTCACCAAGTTCGATCCGGTAGTCCGCAAACGGGTGCTCTTCCGAGAGACCCGCTAATCCATCTGTTCGTTCATTGGACACCAGTCGCGAGGCGAGGAAGAGGCTTAAGCACCCGCCGAAATCGTTTCCTTGTTGGCATTCCGGCGGTTTCCTCTATCACCATTTCATGAACTCATCTTCCGAACCTTGCGGCATGCGCCCAATGAACGAATGCACTCGTCCCAGCTCCGGCCGGCGCGATTCCCGCGCCCCGGAGCCTTATCAAGGAGCCGGACATGGCCAAAACCAGTAAGATCAACCGACAATTGCAGCGCGAACGCATGGTCGCCAAGTATGCCGAACGCCGCGCCGAATACAAGCGCGACAGCGTCAACCCTCATCTGACCGCCGAAGAACGCGCCGAGGCGATGCGCAAGCTGCAGGCCCTCCCCCGCGACGCCAGCCCCACCCGTCTGCGCAACCGCGACTCCATCGACGGCCGCCCGCGCGCCTACAACCGCAAGTTCGGCCTGTCACGTATCAATCTGCGTGAGAAGGCACACAAGGGCAAACTGCCCGGCGTGGTGAAATCCAGCTGGTGATCGGGCCGGCACAACCGGCCGTCAGGCCGTCTCAGGCCATCTCAATTCACCGGATTCCACCCGCGCGTCCGACGCCATTCTCATCCATATCACCACACAACACCACACAACCAAAGGTCCATAACCATGCAAGAGGGCATCCACCCCGAATACGGCCCCGTGGTCTTCTATGACCGCTCCGCCGACAAGTACTTCCTCACCAAGTCCACACTGGTGGCCAAGGCCGTAAACCTGCCGACCATCGACTGGGAGGACGGCAACACCTACCCGCTCGTCAATGTGGAGGTGTCCAGCTACAGCCACCCGTTCTACACCGGCAAGAATGTGGTGATCGACGCCGCCGGTCAGGTGCAGAAGTTCAACGCTCGTTACGGGCGCAAGTGATTCGCCGCACATTCCGCAAAGACCGTAAGACAAGAAGAAAGGAACGGACATGAAGGTCAAGGCATCGGTCCGCTCATTGGCCCGCAAGGATGGCTCCTATGTCGTCCGCCGGCGCGGCCATCTGTATGTAATCAACAAGAAGAACCCCCACTGGAAGGCGAGGCAAGGCTGATGGCACTGCCCAAGTACAAGGCGTCCCGAGCAAACACGCATTCGCGCCGAGCCAACTGGAAGGCCAAGGTGCCTCAGCTGGCCACGGTCAGAACGCCTGAAGGCGAAGTGGTTCAGGTTCCGCAGAATCTGGCCGCAGCCGTACGAAAGGGGTATATGAAGCCATAACCAACATCGTGGATTCCGCAATCCATCAAGTCTCGTAACAACAACTCGACGGTCCGCTCCACAGGCCGGCGGCGTACGTTCTTTCTCCCATTTCCTTCCGTATGCCGTCACCTGCCGGGGCGAACCGCCGTTTTATGGAGTCCACCGCATCCGATCTGGCCAAGCTCGCCAAGGCAGACATCGTGGCTCAACGTCGCCGGCTACGACGGTTGGGCGGAAAGGCGCAGCTTGACAAGAAACGCCAGACCATCGTGAACGCGGGCGACCTCATGGGCGTCACCGCCACCGACGAGTACGAGCATTCCCACGACCACGCCGAGGGCGAAGAATCACCACCATGGTGCTACGAACCCGCACCTGTGGTTCAGCCCGGAAGCCGCGCTAAAGGCCACCGAAGCCATCAACGCCACCTACGCGGACAAGGCCGGGGCCGGTTCTGCCACCGCCGCCACCGCGCAACGTCACTTCAACGACAGGAAGAAACCCTCAAGGAAATGGACAACTGGCCCACGTATTACCCGGTGTCCATGAGCAAGGAGGAAGTGGCCACCGAGATGCTGGCCCACTGATTCGCCATCGGCCCAGGCAACCATGTGCAAAGTTCCCCGCATATCGATGTGTACCATCGGTATGCGGGGAACTCGCATATTATCTCGACCACTATCATGCGTACGGTGCTAATATGACGGCGATATGGCAGGTGATATTCGCATGAAAGAACCTCGCACGCAGCGCACGGAACAGGTGAACACCGCACAACAGGACCATTCGGCGAACTATCTGTTTCTGATTATCGGCACGCCGCTGGTGGCGTTCCTGATTGCGGCTTCCGCGATGCTCGAGTCGCGTGGGTTTCCGGTTCCGCTGGTGCGTATCGGCACCGGTGCCGCGGGGCTTATTCTGCAGGCGATTCCGTTCATGCTGCTGGGCGCGATGATGTCGGCCGCGGTCAGCACGTTCGTCAGCGCCGATTTTCTGGCCCGCCACATACCGAAATCGTTGGCCGGCGGACTGGCCGCGGCATTAGCGGCCGGTCTGTGCCTACCGGTGTGCGATTGCATGGTGGTGCCTACGTTCGCGAATCTGATGCGCAAACGCCTGCCGCTGCCGTGTGCGGTGACGTTTCTGTGCGCGGTGCCGGTGATGAACCCGATGGCGATATGGTCCACATGGTTCGCATTCACCGACAAACCATGGATGGTGGCGGCCCGCATGGGGTTGGGCATGGTAGTGGCGATAGTCGCGGGGGTGTCGTTCGCGGTGTGGCCGCTCCGCTCCCCTGCGGTGCGTGAGAGGCCGCTGACGATTGGGCGGTCGTTGGTTTGCGAGGATTGTGCAGGGGCGACGGGTGATTCGCCTGAGAGCCACCCCCAGTCGGGCTTTGTCGACAGCCCCGCCGGCGGGGGCACGGGGCGTGGATTGGAGCGGTTCACGCATTTCATTCGGCATACGCATGACGACTTTATGCGGATGATGCCGATTCTGCTGTTCGGCACGATCATTGCCTCCATCATGCGCACCGCATTGTCGTCGTTGACCAACGGTTCAAGCACGCTCGATGACGCTGGTGCCATCGTACTGATTCTGGCGGCGATGGGACTGGCGTTCCTGTGTTCGCTGTGCTCTACGTCCGATGCGGTGATCGCCGCCAGCATGATTGGCGCGCTGCCGGTCTCCGCCATGCTTGCCTTCCTGGTCTTCGGCCCGATGCTCGACCTCAAGAACACGCTGATGCTGGCCACGGAATGCCGGCCACGGTTCATCATCCGGTTCATCGCGACCGTGGCGGCGGCCTGCTTCCTCGCCGCGATTGCCGCCCATCTGGTGATGGGAGCGTAGCCATGAAGCGCAAAGTCACACTCCCCGACCGCGTGGAGGCGCTATGTTTCGCGGCGCTGGGCGCGGCCATCGCCTATGCAGCGGTGGGCGGATCATACACCACGCTGACCACGCCGCGTTCGCTGCCGTATCTCATCATCGGTGCGGTACTGCTGTTCGTGCTGGCGACCGCAGCATGGCTCGGACTGTTCCACGCCACGGAGCGTTCGGTTTTACGGTTCCTGATCGCCTTGATTGTTCCGGCGCTGCTGATCGCCGTGCCGTTCCAGCCCAGCAGCGGCAGCGGCGGCTTCGACGAGTACGCCGGCGGCCGCGCTATTGTCATTCCCCGCAGCTCGCACAAGCCTGATGGCTCCTCGCAGCTGCACGGACTCGACACGACGAACAAGACCCTGACCATCAGCGACGACGAATTCGGCTCATGGTTCGAGCAGATCGACCATAATCCGCAGCGTTACGTCGGTTACCATGTGCAGGTCACCGGGTTTGTGAGCAAGTCGCGTACGTTCGACGCGGACGAGTTCGAGCTATCCCGCCAGTTCATGTCCTGCTGCATTCTCGACATGACCCCATTCGGGTTCATAGCCAGCTCCGGCAAGGCCGGCACCCCGCACAATCACGACTGGGTCACCGTCGACGCCGTCATCAAGCAGGGCACCTACGGCTCCGCCGGCCACGAGCGCCAAGGCCTGATACTGCAGGTCCGGTCGGCCAGCAAAGCCGCAGCCGCCCCGACCGGCTACTTCTACTGGCAGTAAATGACGCGTCTCCCGAAATGGAAAGCACTGCGCTGCGCCATGACTCGCCCCATATCGGCAGAAATCCCGCGTAACAACGAAAGGTACGCGGGGGCTCTGCCTTTATAGGGCTCAAAACTGGCAGAAATCCCGCGCAGGCCTCGTTGAAACGCGGGATTTCTGCCAGTTGATTCAAATCATGTGACAACATGCCGGGCATCTGATTTGCTTTAATAACGATAATGAATATCATTTGTCAACAGAAAGGTGCAGAACGTCATGAGCATCGAGCAAACCGCGACCACTCGGCGCGTGACGCGACCCCGACTCCTCATCACCCAGGTCCTGGCGGAACTATCCCGATTCGCCACGGCCCAGGAAATCACCGACATCCTGCGCGAGCGCGGCACGCGCATCGGCACGGCCACCGCAGATGATGGCCTCCCAAGGCGAGCTCGACGTAATCCACGTCAACGGCGAGGCCCTCTACCGCGAGTGCTCGGACCAGCATCACCACCATCACATCGTATGCCACGAATGCGGGCGGACCATCGAAATCGAGATTCCCGGACTTGAGCAGTGGATCGACAAAGCCGCCAAGCAGTTGAAGTACCAGACCATCGCCCACGAACTGGAGATTTTCGACCTGTGCCCCAAGTGTGCGGCGAAGCATGCCATCGAACCGCCTCTCAGCGTCGGCACCTCACCAAAGGATGGACCACTGACGACGCCAGACGATACTGGCCGTCGGCGCTCAAACAAATAATGGCGCAGTCCCGACGCTACTGGCCTTCAGCATCGGTGCCCTTCCAATCCTTGGCGCAATAGCGACGATATAAGCTCCACTCGCATCGTTAGATTGCCAACGCTTGGCGCAGCACCGACGCCAGACACGCTCATCGTCGTCGTTCCACCAATATTTGGATTGGTACCGCCACCACCTATACCAGGCGTCGGCACTCGGCCAACAATCGGCCCGTTACCGACACAAAACTGCATGAGGTCTCATTGCTCTTAATAGCAGCAATGGGCCTGATAATCACTTTCACCAACTTTCGCCGCTGCCGTCTGCCGCCCTACAGTCGCAGACGAACAAACGCTGAAAGGAACAACAATGACTATCAAGACCATCGATGAGCATGCTTACGAGATCGTTACCGAAGAGGGCACCTTCGCCGTCTGCAAGGACACGCTGGCCAAGTTCGACGCCACCAAGCACGAGCACGGCGTGGCCGCCTGTGGCCGCTGCGGCTGCTGCTTCACCGGCGACTGCTGCGACGACACCGGTTGCGAGCACAACCACACCGAAGAGTGCGGGGGGCAAGGCTTGCCTGCACGCTTGCCACGAGAACCGCGAAGGCCACGAATGCGCCTTCTGCCACCTTGCCTTCGACACCAACGAGAAGTGCCACGATGAGATCCTGGCCGACCTCAAGGAACTCAAGGCCGAGCTGGCTGTCTGAGTTTTAGGTTTCCGATTTCTCCTGCGGATTGACTCCTCTCAGGGAGGGGAGCCAAATTCCGACACGAACCACCGCGCTTACCGTATGATGTCTACGGGCGCGGCGGTTTTGTTTTTCTCGATGATGGCGCAGATTTGCTCGGGCGCCTCCTTGCAGCCGCGCCGGACCCATAGCCAGATAATCGATGAGACGGCGGAGACCAGAATTTCCAGCGCATAGTCGCATGGAATGCCGCTGTAGCTCAGCTCGGCACCCACACGGGCCGCCTGCCCAAGCAGCATCTGCTTCAACACATCCTTGCCCCGGTCATACATCTGCATATCGTTGCCCGAACGGGACAGTGCGTCGAAGAACGCATACTCACGCTTGACATAGCGCAACGCCTCGGCTTCGTGTTCCAGTTCTACAATCTGGTGGCCAACCTCACGGCCAAGGAGAACGTGGAGCTCGCCTCCGAAATCATGAAAGACGCGCAGGAACCGACCAACCTTACGCCCGCGACCGACTCCGCAGCCGATTCCGCCGCAAATTCAGCAAACGACTCCTATACCGCGCCCGGCAGAACGCCCCACGCGCACAAGGCCAAGCGCAACCGCCGATGCAACGGGTCATTCCATAAGCGCATGCTATGGAAAGACACCCGCGTCACCATGGCCAAATCCAAGGGTCGATTCGTCTCCATCGTGAGCCTGATGACGCTTGGCTCCTTTGCGCTCGTAGGCCTGTTCGTCACCGGCCCGGACATGCAAATAACCGGCACCGACTTCTTTAATCAGAACAATCTCGCTGACATAACCGTCATCAGCGATTATGGCCTGACCAAAGCTGACGAAAACATTATTCGCAGCGCACCGAAGTGGCCAAGGCGATGAGGGGCGGGGCCGTCTCCGAGTCCGCGCCGATCTACTACGAGGAGATGTCGAAAGTGGCCGGCAAGGAGAACGACAAACAGTCGATTACCCTGATCGCCACTGATGACGCCTACAATTTCGGCGACTGCATCACCCTGCGTTCGCGCACCGGGCACAAGCCGCAGGTGCTCACCGACCGTGGTGCGATCATCTCCGAACGTATGGCGGAGATGATGGACGCCAAGGTAGGCGACACGATTACCGTCACCGATTCGAGCGGCACCGAGCGCAAGGTGCGCGTGGACGGCATCACCGAAATGCATATCGGGCATTTCATGTTCATGACTTCGGGTGGCTATAAGCACGTGTTCGGCGAATAGTACCAGTCGAACGCCTATATGGTGAGGCTCAAGAACCATGAGACCTCCAATGTGGAGTCGCGTAGCGCCAAGCTCATAAAGTTGGACGGCGCGAAGGGCATTGTACAGAACACGACTTCGAAGAAACAGGTGGCCACAATCGTCGACTTGCCGGATCAGATCATGGAAGTGCTGATTCTCGCGGCTGAGCTGCTGGCCGTGGTGATCCTCTACAATCTGACGAATCTCAACGTCTCCGAACGTATCCGCGAACTGCCGACCATCAAGGTGCTCGGCGGACTCGGCGTGCTGGTCTACCGGCGGTTGAAGACGGTCGACATGCTCGGCGCCCTGAAGTCGGTGGAATAGCAGCGGAATAACAAATGGGATCGGCTTTGAAGCCGATCCCATTCAATTATTCGCTCACTGCTTTCTGAGCCTTCTGCGCTTTCTGCTCCTTTTGGCAATCAGGGCATAGTCCGAAGACCTCCAGAGTGTGGGATTCGACGGTGAAGCCGTGGCCGTCGGCCACCTTGCGCAGCCAAGCCTCGCTGGGCGGGTCGATTTCCACGGTTTTGCCGCACCGCTTGCACACCAAGTGGTGGTGATGTCCGTCGTCGCCGCATAGGCGGAACAGCTGCTGGCCGTCCAGGCGAATCGTGTCGGCGGCACCGGCATCGGCCAAGGCGTTGAGCTGGCGGTACACGGTGGCCAAGCCGATTTTCGAGCCTTCGTCCTCCAGCCTGCGGTGCAGGTCCTGAGCGGAGATGAACTCCTCACAGTCGGCCAAGGCGGCGCGAATCGCGTCCTTCTGCTTGGTCTGGCGTTCGATATGTTCAACCATTGATAAGGTCACGCCTTCTTTTTCAGGTCGTCCCAGCAGCCGGTGGCCTCAAGGTCAGCAACCGTGGCATCAGGGTTGTCGGTGAGCACGGTGATGTGGCCCATCTTGCGGTCGTGGCGCACTTCGGCCTTGCCGTAGTCGTGCACATTCCACTCCGGGTGGGTGGCGATCAGCGCGCGCGTCGGCTCCACATGCTGGCCGAGTACGTTGACCATCACGGCCGGCGAGAGCAGCTTGGGCTTGGGCATGGGCCAGCCGGCGATGCCGCGGATGTGGGCGTCGAACTGGTCCATCGAGCAGGCCTCGATGGTGTAGTGGCCGGAGTTGTGCGGGCGCGGGGCGAGCTCGTTGACGATGACCTGATCGTCCTTGGTGATGAACAGTTCGATGGCCAGCGTGCCAGCCAGTTCGAAGCCCTTGGCCAAGCGAATCGCCAGTTCATGCGCTTCGCGAGCCACATGTTCGGACACTTCAGCGGGGGCGATGGTCATGTGCAGGATGTTGTTGCGGTGCTCGTTACGCACGATGGGGAAGGTGACGAAGTCCTTGCCGTTGCCGGAGACCAGGATCGAAGCCTCGAATGCGAAGTCGACGAAGCCTTCCAGGATGCTCGGCGGGAAGCCGCCACCACGGTCGGAACGGGAGCGGATCTTCTCCAAGTCGGCGTCGGAACGCAGCACGAGCTGACCGTGGCCGTCGTAGCCGCCGGACACGGTCTTCAGCACGGCCGGATAATGAATATCATCCAATGCGGCGTCAAGCTCATCGAAGTTGTTGACAGCGCGCCACGGTGCGGTGGCGGTGCCGTGGTCGTTGATGAACTGCTTCTCGTGCACGCGGTGCTGGGTCACGCGCAGCAGGTCGGTGCCCTGCGGGGTGGCGGTGATGCCGCGCACCTCGTCGATGGCATCGGCGTCCACGTTCTCGAACTCGTAGGTGAGCACGTCGGACTGCACGGCCAGATCATGGATGGCGGTTTTGTCATCGTATTCGGCGGTGATCTGGAAGTCGGCCACCTGACCGGTCGGGCAGTTCGGCGTCGGGTCAAGCACGCCGACGCGGAAGCCCATGTAGCGGGCGGACAAAGCCATCATGCGGCCGAGCTGGCCGCCGCCGATGATGCCGATGGTCGATCCCGGCATCAGCATCGAAACACGACCGCCTGTTTCCTCAGACAAGCTGGGCATTGGATTCAGCCACCTTTTCTTTCAGTTCGTTACGGTAATCCTCAAGCTTGTCGGCCAGTTCGGGCTCGAAGGCGGAGAGCATCTGCACGGCGAGCAGGCCGGCGTTGGTGGCACCGGAGTTGCCGACGGCGGTGGTGGCCACCGGAATGCCGCCGGGCATCTGCACGATGGACAGCAGCGAATCCCAGCCGGACAGGGCGTGGGAGCGCACGGGCACGCCGATTACGGGCAGTGTGGTCTGCGCGGCGATCATGCCCGGCAGGTGGGCGGCACCGCCGGCACCGGCGATAATGACCTTCAGGCCATTGGCGCGGGCGTTGTGCGCGAACTCGGCCATGAGCTCGGGCGTGCGGTGCGCGGAGATGACCTGCTTGTGGTAGGCGACGCCGAACTGGTCGAGAATATCGCAGGCGCGCTTCATGGTCTCCCAGTCGCTGGCCGATCCCATGACCACTGCGACTTCGGGCTTGGATTCATTTGCCATTATCATTTACTCCCTAGTTATTGAGAATAAGGCCCACTGTACGCTTGGGCGCTTACTTCGGCAACGCCTTGCGGTTTTCCCCGGGTCCGCCCCGCCGACCCGCTCCCCCGGCCCGTGAAGCCGGGCTCCAACAATGCGATGACGATCTTGCCGAACATGTCGCCGGCGATCATTCTGGCGAACGCCTCGGGGGCGCAGTCCAATCCGTCGACCACGGAATCGATCACCGGATGCAGGTCGGCGTGCTCCACGAAGCGCAGCAGCCGGGCGAAATCCTCGCGCGAACCCATGGTGCAGCCCTGCACGCGGATGTCCTGGAAGAACAGTCGCGTGAGCTCCGCACCGGGCTGGTCGCCGGTGGTGGCGCCGCAGATGGCGATGGTGCCGCCGGGACGCACCGACCGCACCGAATGACCCCATGTGGCCGCCCCCACGGACTCGATCACCGCATCGACCTTGCGCGGCAACCGCGCACCGGTCTCCAGCGCGGCCTGCGCGCCGAGTTTCAGCGCTTTGGCGCGCTTGTCCGCGTCGCGCGAGGTGACGAACACCTCCAGACCGGCGGCATGGGCGAGCTGGATGGCCGCAGTGGACACGCCGCCGCCCGCGCCCTGAATGAGCACGGAGTCGCCCGGCTTGATGCCGGCGGCATCGAACAACAGCGAATAGGCGGTCAGCCAGCTGGTGCCAAGTGCGGCCGCCTCAGCCGTGGTGAGGTTCGAGGGTTTGGCGAACACGTTGGCGGACGGCACGGCAGTCTTCTCGGCCATCGTGCCGGGGTATTTCTCGGAGAGGATCGTGCGGCGCTCGCCCGGGGCCACGCCCGCGCCATCGGTGCCGACGAACGTGTACAGCACCACTTCGCTGCCGGCCTTGAGCCCATGCTTGCCGGGGATGTCCTCGTCCAGAATGCCCACGGCATCGGTGCCCAGGATCATCGGCGTCTGTTCGGCGGCGAGACCCACACCCTGTAACGACCAGACGTCGTGATGGTTCACGCTCACCGCACGCACCGAGACGGTCGACCAGAACGGGCGGGCCTGGGGTTCGGGCTGCTCGCCCACCGCCAACGCGGCAAGCGGATCGGCATGGTTGACGGTGGATGCGTATACGGCCTTCATTGCGCGCTCCTTGGTATCAAGGGAATTACCGCATTCATTGTCCCACATCGCGCAGCGAACGAATCACCCATTTACGGAGATGTTGGGGGCATTGCTTCGTCATGTGGACCTCGGACAATGCCGGGCGTTAGCATTCAACTTCGGAAAGATTAGCGAAGGGAGATTCGAGGGTATGCGCAACGCGTCAGGAAACGGATTTGATCCAAGCGATTCCTTCGCCGTCTCCGGCGCCGCCGAGGGGACCGCGCGCCTTCACGACATCCCCCCGAGCATTACCCCTTCCCATGGCGACGACTCCCATCTGCTGAGCCGCATTGCCAGCCCGGCCGATGTCAAGGCCCTTGCCCCAAACGAGCTCGCCGAACTATGCCGCGAGATTCGCGCCACGCTGTTGGCGTACGGCCATCGGCACGGCGGTCATATCGGCTCCAATCTGGGCATGGTGGAGGCCACGGTGGCCCTGCACCGCGTCTTCGACTCGCCGCGCGACCGCATCGTGTTCGACGTGTCCCACCAAAGCTACGTCCACAAGATGCTCACGGGGCGGGCCGGCGCGTATATGGATCCGAACCGTTTCGGCGAGGTGACCGGCTTCACCAACCCCGACGAAAGCGAACACGACCAGTTCGTGCTCGGGCACACCGGCACTTCGATCTCCTTGGCCTGCGGCCTGGCGAAAACCCGCGACATGGAGGGGCCGGACAGCGGCATCGGCAATGTGGTCGCCGTGATCGGGGACGGTTCGCTCAGTTCGGGCGTGGCGTTCGAGGGGCTGAACAACGCAGCCGAGCAAGGCGGCAACCTCATCATCGTGTTCAACGACAACGAGATGTCGATCGCCGGCGATTTCGGCGGCATGTACGGCCCGCTCGCCCGTCTGCGCGCATCCGGCGGCACCGCCCAGCCGAACCTGTTCAACGCGTTCGGCCTAGATTATCGGTATGTGGAGGCCGGCAACGATGTTTCCGCGCTGGTCGCGGCTTTCGAGGAAGTGCGCAATATCGATCATCCGGTCGTGGTCCATATCCACACGCTGAAGGGCGCGGGATACGACGGCGCCGATCACGTGGCCGGCGCACCCTCGGCCTCGGTCGGGAACGTCCATGAGCCGGATCCGGCAGTATCCGACACCGGCGTGCGCCCCACGAGCAACGTGCTGCACAGCGAACCGTGGCATTCGGATCACTGCAATCTGTCCGATCACGAACCGCATGAGGGCCAGTGCGAGGCCTCGCACTGGCAGAACCCGGATTCGGCCATCGGCAAGGCAGACAATCCGCGCAAGCATTACGGCAAGATGGCGATGGCGGCCCTCGAGCCCCGGTTCGCCGACGAACCGGGGCTGGTGGTCATCTCCCCCGCCACGCCGGGCTCCAACGGCATCACCCACGAATTCCGCGAACGCGCGGGCTCGCATTACGTGGACACGGGCATCACCGAATCGCATGCCGTGGCGTATGCCGCCGGCATCGCGCGGGCGGGCGGCACCCCCGTGGTGGGCACCACGGCGTCCTTCTTCCAACGCGCCTACGACCAGTTCTTCCAGGAGATGAGCCTGAATCGTTCGCGGGTCACGGTGCTTGATTTCCTGGGCGGCGTGTCTGCCTCGGACAATACGCATTCGGGCGCATATGACGTGGCGATGTTCGCCAACATCCCCGGGGTCACGATGCTGGCGCCGACCTCGGCCGACGAGTATCTGGCCGATCTCGCGTGGGCCACCGCGCCTTCCGGCGCCACGCACGCCCCCGACGGGCCGGTGGTGATCCGCGTGCCCGGAGAGCCGCTGCTGTCGGCCGAGCGAGACCCGAGTCTGCTGCCGCTGACCGGCGGTCGGTTCGCGGCGCGCCCCCGGCCTGCCACAAGGTCCCACGGCGACGACGGATACCGCATGCTGGACTGGCGCGTCAACCAGGCCGGGTCGGCGGTCGCGCTCATAGGCCTGGGCAACGCCTATCCGCTGGCCGAGCAAACGGCCGCCGCGCTGTGCGCGGGCCACGGCATCACGGCGACGGTCATCGACCCGCGCCAATGCTCATCACTGGACTGCGCCACCCTGGAATCGTTGCGTGACGGCCACACGCTGGTCGTCACCCTCGAGGATGGTCAGCGCGAAGGCGGCTGGGGCGAAAAGGTGACCGCATACTACGCGAATCATCACGTGTCCGAATGCGGTGCGGCCGGCCACGATCGCAATCCGCGCGTGCTGAACTTCGGCGCGGACAAGGAATTCACCGACCGCGTGCCGCTGGACGCCTTGGACGAGCGGTATGGCCTGACGGTGCATCAGGTGGTCGAATCGGTCACTCGTTGTTTTTGATGGCGTCCAGGGCCGGGATTTTAACGGCTTTATTGGCCGGGCCGAAGCCGAACAGCAAGCCGATCAGCGTGGAAAACAGTACGGCGAACAGGAACAGCCACCACGGAATCACCGAATAACGGGTCACATTCTCGCCACCAACTATCGCCTGCCAGAGTATGGTCCAGATAGATGTTCCGCCACCGGTATGGTCGCCGGAGCCCCCGCCTGCACCGCTGACCATACCGCCAGACATGCCGCCGCTCATGCCGCCCGCATACAACGCGCCGACAACGTTGATGCCCAGCGATATCAGTCCGCTCAGCACGCAGCCGATCAATCCGCCGAAGAATCCGATCGCGCCGGCCTCCGCAAGAAACATGACGCGAATGTCACGAACGTAGCAGCCAAGCGCCTTCATAATGCCGATCTCGCGCGTGCGCTCGGTTACGGACATAACCATTGTGTTGGCGATGCCGATGGCCGCAACCAACAGCGAAACCGCACCGATACCGCCCAGAATCAGCTGAATCGCGCGCGACTGTTCTTCCAACGACTTACGCATGTCTTCATAGGAGGAGGTCTCGTAGCCCAACGCTTTGATCTGTGATTCGACTTCGGGCACGGACTTGAGGTCGGCGGCCTTGACCAGCACTTGATCATAAGCGGTGGCTTTTTTGGCGGCGGCTGGATCGACTTTGGCGGCCAGTTCCTTCAACGCCTGCAAATCCATGACCAGACCGTCGGAGGTGGCATAGCCCTTGTTGTAGTCGCCCGCCACAATGCCGGAAGCCCGCACATCGAGGGTGACGTTTTCCGACTGACCCGCGGCGCTGCCGCCCGCGCCGCCTGTGCCGCCACCGCCGCCGGACATGTTCATGGTGTACTGGCCGCCCTGATAATTGGTGCCGGTGGTCAGACTGATTTGCGTGGCGAGCGGGTCGAAGAACGGATCTTCGTCCTGATCTTCCTCGCACTGGCCGGTGGCCTGGTTAAACGTGCATGAGGAATACTGACCGCCACGTGTGCTGGTGCGTTGTTCGCCGTTCTTCAGGGTGTCCATGAAACCATAGGCGAACCATTCGCCGGCAAGCACCTGGTCTTTTTTGACCGGTTTCTCGCCACCGACGAGCTTGTAGCCCATCTGGTCGAGCTGGGTCATGTCGATGCCCATGATCTGCACGTAATCATAGATGTAACGGCCGCCCGCGCCTGCTCTGGCCGTCACGTTATAAGGGAAGTTCATCATCGGCGTCACGCCGGATACGCCGCTCATCGCGCGGAAGGATTCCACGGCCTTGTCGTCGAGCTTGGCGCCGCTCCCGGTCGACGAACCGCCCCGCTCCGCCCGGTCGGGGCCGCCGTCGGCATACACGGTGACGATGGACAGATCGCCCATGGATTTGAGCATCTTCTCGTTCTGCTCGTTAATGCCCTGACCCAAAGAGACCATGAGCACAATCGAGCAGCAGCCGACGATAACGCCCAGCACGGTCAGAATCGTACGGGATTTACGCCGCCATAGGTTTTGTCTGCAAAGCCGCAGTATGTCGCCGAATCGCATGGTCGGGCCTTTCAGGCCTTGTGGGACGGGCCGGCCGGTGAGGCCGGTGAGACTGGTGCGATAGGAGCGGTGTCTGCCGCAGCACCATCCGTCACGCCGGTATCTGTCTTATCATCCTTGCCTTCGGACCAATCATCCCAGTCCTCATCAATATCGTTCTTCTTGGCCTTCTGCTTGCGCCTGCGACGCACGAGCAGCACAATCACCGCGATCACCGCCACGACGCCCACGGCGATGGCCACATACGCCGGCACCGGCAATCCCTGATTGGCGCTCTGGTCCATGTTCGGATCGGCCATGCCGGAATTATCCATCGGCTGCATATCAGTTACGGGTATGGTGAGCGGGAATTCCTTGGTTTTGGTCTGTCCGTCGGAATCCTCGTACGTGACTTTGAGCGTGGTCTTCAGCTCGCCTGACGCGTGCGGCGTGAAGGCGTACCCGATCGTGCCGGTGGCGCCGGACGCCACATTGCCCACGTACTGGGTTTTCATCGTGGCATCGAAACCTTCGCCCTCCATCGTGGCCTCGACGTTGGCGATATCGCCTTTGCCCTTGTTCACATATTCCATCGTGACCGTGTTTTCCTGGCCGGCGATCACCTGGTCAGGCACTACGGGATCACTGATTTCGAACCGGTCAGGCTGACTGATCGGCACGGAAATCTTGACGTCGGACTGGCTTGAGGAGCGGGCGCCGGCGTCCACATACTCGTATCGGAAGTTCACGGTCACGGGCTGCGCGCCACTTTTCGCGGAGGCGAGCGCCTGCATGGGCACGGTCTGCGTCATCGCGTACCCGGCCCACAGCGCGTCGACGTAGAACGTGTTCGTGCCGCCCGCGATGGCGAATCCCTCCGCGCCGTCCACGGTGACGACCATGTTCGTCACCGCCACCTGTCCCTTGTTCTGGAAGGTGAAGTCGAGGTTGAATTTGGATCCGGCGGCCACGGAATCACCGCCATACGCGAAGTTGGTGATGATGATGTTGGGCACCGGTCCGGCGAGCGGCGCGGAATCGCCGTCGCTTCCCTGAGACGTACTGTTCGTGCCGCTTGTGCCGTCTGTGCCGTCGACCGCGTACGCCTGATGCGGAAGGGAGATGACGGCAAGTGCCAGTGACAGCGTGGAGAGCAACGCGACGATGATGGCGATGGTGTGGTGGGAGAGGTGCTTCATCGGTCAGTTCCTTGGGTTCTATGGGCGGACGGCGTGGACGGTGTAGTTGGTGTGGTTGGGGCGGACGGCGTGGACGGAACAGTTGGGCGGGAAAGGTCGGTGTTGAGCCGATCGCTGGTGATGCGCCCATCGAGCAAGGTGACGATGCGATCGGCGTATGAGGCCATCTGCGGATCATGGGTGACCAGCACGATGGTCTGGTTGAAGTCGCGGGCGAATGCGCAGATCATCGTCATGACCTCGGTTTTGGTTTTGGAGTCGAGGTTGCCGGTCGGCTCATCGGCGAACACCACCTCGGGCTTGGTCACAAACGCCCGGGCGATGCCGACGCGCTGCTGTTGGCCGCCCGACATCTGGCGCGGATAGTGGTCGAGGCGATGTCCCAGACCGACCCTTGTGAGCACGCCACGCGCCGCATGTTCGCGCTGTTGCTTGGGCACGCCGCGGAACATCAGCGGCATTGCCACGTTTTCGAGCGCGGTCAGATTGGGTAGCAGGTTGTACGACTGGAATACGAAGCCGAGATGCTTCTGGCGGAAGGCCGCCAGCTCACGCTCGTCGAGTTTGCTGACGGGTACGCCGCCGATGCGCACGCCGCCGCGCGTCGGTTTTTCCATGCCGGCCAACTGATTGAGCAGCGTGGATTTGCCGGAGCCGGATTCGCCGAAAATGCAGCAGATCTGGCCTTGCGGGATACTGAGATTGACACGGTCAAGCGCCACCACCGTCTCATCCTCGACGGGGTATTCCTTGCGTAGGTTTCTTACCTCGATGATTGCTCGCGGCACGGGCCCTTCTTCCTTCGTTCGTCGCCATTGGCGGACGCGCGATAGCTGGTTATTATCCAGCACATCTCAAGTCAGAGTATAGCCGTTATGCAGGAGCCGCACCCCTTAAGGGTGTTCCCGGATGGCAGTGATAAGCATATAACCGCTGACCTCAAGGTCGACGGTTCAGGCTCCAGACGGACCCAGACCGGCATAATGCCCAAAAGCCCCTGGCCCCCACAAACGATGAGGAACCAAGGGCTTATTACATCGTGACCCCGGACGGGCTCGAACCGTCGACCTTGAGATTAGAAGTCACATGCTCTATCCAGCTGAGCTACGGGGCCAAACTCATGTAAGTCTAGCCGTAGGGGTGTAAAACACCTCGGCGTAACGTCGGCTTGCACCGGTACCATCGGCGATATGGGGACAACGGAGAGCAACATAGATCACGCCGCATCGGGCCAGACCGTCGCAGGCGATAGTGGTGAGCTCACTTTCACATACGCACAGGGTCGTTTTGCCAGTGAAGGCAGGGATTGGGAAAGCCCGGTTGTGACCAACATGACTGCATCCGTCTCTGCCGATGCCGGTAATGCCCTCGTCGGCAGCATCATCAACACCGGCACCAACAACACTTTCACCAGTACCACCGAATCGTCGCTTGCCACCCTGCTGTCCGACCAATGCCCGTTCGTTATCAAGGCCACCATTTTCGAGGGCAATGGCAAAAACGCCATTCGCGAACGTCACACATTCACCGGCTCGGTGCTGCGCCAGCTCGACCAAGCCAGCGCCCTGCTGAACGGCATCAACGAATCCGGCCAACACCCGGCCATAGCCCTGCGCGAAGCATTGGTCAACGCACTGGAACATCGCGATTACACGTACTCCGGCCCCACACTGATCAATATCTTCGATTCCCGCTTGGAGATCGTGTCGCTCGGCGGCCTGACCGATGGTTTGGAAATCAACGATCTACTCAACGGCGTATGCCAGCCACGCACCCCGCGTTTGGCTGAATTGTTCGCCGATCTGGGCCTCTGCGAGAACTGCGGTACCGGCATTCAACGCATTATGGACGCCTACGCGCAGAGCGCGGTCAGTCCGCAACTGCGCGTGGGCCCCACTTCGGTGGCAATGGTGCTGCCCATCCCGGTATCGGCCGAGGCCGCATCCTCGCATCGAACCGATACCGATGCTTCCGCCGCGCCCAGCACCACTGACGAGGCGCAGCGCGCCAAAATGTACTCATTCCCCACGATTCAGCGCATGACGGATAACGCCGCAGATGCTTTGGCCGGCGCACGCATCATCGGCTGCGCGCCATTGCAGACACTGATTCTCGGCAGCGGATTCGGCGAGCGCCCGGACGGTGACGATCAGGTCAGTACCCGCCCGCTTGATACGGCAACGCTGGAACCGTCGCCTCAAACGTTGGAGCAGTTCACGCTCAATTTCCTCGCGTTCCGCGGCGTGAAGCTCAGCCGTAAAACCATGCAGAAAGCGCTTGGTCTGAACAAGGATCAGATGACGCAGCTCTTGGACCAGCTGGAGTTGAGCGGCAAGATCGAACGTCATACACACGCCAAGTCCACTACGTATTCGCTGGCACATGCCTCAGGACGGTAGCGACCAGGGCGACAACGACCAAATCGTCAACAACCCAAGCAGCAACGACCAGAGCAATACAGCCCAAGGCGCGATAAAGCAGCAGCTCAGTTCTCGAATACGCGATCGCGAATCATGCGACCGGATTCGTCGAGCGCGGTGGAGAACCGGCCGTAGTCGGACAGAATCACGCCCATGTACAGCATGTCCACGAGCGCGGTATCGGCCACGCACGAAAAAATCGCATTGCCATAAATCGTATGCGAGTCACGACCAGTCAGCAACGTCACGTCGGCCCAGCTGGCCAGCGGCGCGCCGATGGCATTGGTAATGGCGATGGTTTTCGCACCATGCGATTTCGCCAATCGCAACGCTTTGACCGTATCCGCCGAACTGCCCGAATGAGAGAAGGCGACGGCCACAGCGCCGTGGGTCAGGTGCCCGGCACCGATCTGCTGCAGGTAAGCGTCAGTATTGAGACGGCACGTCAGTCCCAGGTAGCCGAGCTTGGTGAACAGATCCATCGCCGGTGTCAACGAGTTCTCCACGCCGAAAATGTCGATGAACTCCGATTCGGCGAGTAGGGCGACCGCCTTGCGATAGGCCTTGGGGTCCAACGCACTGTGCAGCTCATCGATCAGCGCCTTCGCGCCATCGGCCGCTTTGCTGGGAATCTCATCCTCGCCATCCCACGGATTCAGATCGAATCCATCCAACGGATTGAAGGTCACTTTGTGCTCGGCGGCCGGATGGCGCAACACGTACCGCAGTTCACGGTAACCGCCGAAGCCGAGCTTGCGGGCGAACCGAATCACCGTCGGCTGGCTGACGTGGGCGATGTCGGCCATCTGACCGACGGTCAGGTCGGCCGCCTCCTCGATATGATCCCGAATATACTGGGCCACGGCGCGCTCCGCCGGACGCAGCGACGGATACACGTGGTCGATGCGCTCGCGTATTCCCACCGAGGACTGCACAGCCACGCTCCTAGTCGCCCGTATTTTCCATTCCCGTTTCGAGGGTACCGGCTGTATACCGGCGAACAATCGACTTGGATTGACCGCAACATGAACGGTGAGCGAACTCTTCCGTTTACCTTTCCGCTCCATTCCCTCTACAATCGAAACCATGGTGCGGATTAGCGTGGGAAGCCCCACTCATCACACAAGCGGGCGGCTGTACGGCGTGTTCCTCGAGGACATCAACCATGGTGCGGATGGCGGGCTGAACGCCAACATGGTGAACAACTACAGTTTTGACGGCGTCTATCTCGACCATCACACGTGGCGTATGGCCGGCGCCGAACGATGGCGTACACAGGCCGATTCCCTGCGTTTCTGGGATTTCATCAACTGTTCCGCCGCCAGCCTCGGCAGTGAGATACGCGGGATTCACGGCCAGCGGGTGACCACCGACTGTCCCGCCCCGCCAATTCACGCACATAGCCGATACGCTCGCATCACGTCCGATGTTCCTTCCGAAACCGGCCCTGCATATCTGGAAAACCTCGGCTATAACGGAGGCGGCGACAACGGGGGCGAGCCCGCGTTCTCCATCGTCGCCGACCACACCTATTCCGTCAGTCTCGCGGTACGTCCGGTTCATGGGCGGGCCGAGCTGTCCGTCGGCGTGGTCGATAGGTATGGCCTGCCGCTCACCAGTATCACTCGATTGTCGTATATCGTGGACTCCGATCCGCTTGACGGTACGGAAGAGACCGGTCTGAGGCAGGACGATGGGGCCGATGCGCAGGATTCCGGCGTTTCGATCAGTCCGGATTCATCGGATGATGCCATCGTCATCGGTCGTGGCGGCTGGTACCGGTTCAACGCCGACGTAACCGGCCTGAACACCGATTACGGCAAGCTGCGTATCACCATTGACGCCGGCGAACGCACCACGTTCGATCTTGATCTGGTGCAGTTCATGGATGCGGACTATTGGGGCGCGGGCGACCCGAAATGGCGTTACGGCAAGCTGCGCCGCGATTTGGTGGAGACCATTCAGGCGTTGCATCCAGCGTTTCTGCGATTCCCCGGCGGCTGCATCGTCGAAGGTGTGACGCCCGGCAATGAATATCGCTGGAAGGATACCGTCGGCTCTCTGGCCGCGCGACGCCAACAGTATTCGATGTGGTCGTTCAAGATGCCGGATGGTTCCAGCTATTCGCAGAGCTACCAGATCGGTTTCTACGAATATTTCTGCCTGTGCGAGGACCTCAAGGCCAAGCCGCTGCCTACCCTGTTCGCCGGCATCGCATGCCAGTCGCCCGGCCGCGATCCGCGCCACATGGATATCAATTCGGCAACCTTCCGCAACAATGTTATTCAGGACTACCTGGACCTCATCGAATTCGCGAATGGCGATCCGGAGTCCAGCTCGTGGGCCGCGGTCCGGCGTGATATGGGCCATCCAGAACCGTTCGGCCTGGACATGATCGGCGTGGGCAACGAAAACTTCGGGGCTGACTACGTGGCCAAGTTTGACATGATCAGCGAGGCCATTCACGAACGATACCCGGATATGCTGTGTGTGATGAGCGCCGGACTGTTCCCCTTCCAGCCGGCGATGAAGCGCATCTGGGACCATGCGCGAGCGTTGGCCGCAACCGATTCCGGGGCACATGATTCCGCCACCAGTGACGCGATTATCGTCGACGAGCATTCCTACCACTCCCCCGAATGGTTTGCATCACAAGCGTCACGATTCGATACTTACCCGCGTTGCGGCGCCGGCGTCTATTTCGGCGAATATTCAGCCAACGGCTATTTTGCCGGCCAACCGCAGACCGAACAAGGCGCGAACACGTGGAAGTCGGCACTCGGCGAGGCCGCGTTCCTGACCGGTTGCGAGCGCAATTCCGACGTGGTGCGCATGACCTCCTATGCGCCGCTGCTCGCGCATATCCCGGCTAAGGGGTGGGCGCAGAATCTTATCGAATTCAATCCGGCGCATGTGAACCCCACGGTGAATTATGAGGTGGAGCGGCTGTTTTCCACGCATCTGGGCGACACGACGTATGCCGTATCCATCAAGCAGACCGCGTCACGCCCCACCAAACATCTGTATGTCAGCGCCACCGGGCATGACGGGGATGACGCCTGCCGTTACATCAAAATCGTCAATACCTCCGATTCCCCGGTGGATGTGACGTTGGAAATCGCGCGCGGACTGGCCGGGCTGGGCACCTCGCCATCGCGACCGGTGCGTTTGGAGGTGACGACGTTAAGCGCCAGTCCGACGGCGAAGACCACTATCGGATACCGCGGCGAGGCTTCGGGGGCGATTGTGCCGGAACGTCGGGCTTACACATTGCCGTCGCCGTCTTCATTGCTGGCGATGAAGATCAAGCCGTACAGCGTCACGCTGGTGGTTTCGCGCTGATTGGCATCGGCCATTAGGCCGATGCCTTTGCCGTTAGAATCACCCTCAAGGATGAGGGGAATCGTGCAGATTCAGGGAATAATAGGGGCTATCCCCCATAGCGAATACAAGCGCGGGAGGGCAGGATGGAAACCACGGCGGCAAGAAGACCGCCGGCCAACGATGAAGGAGTGTGCGGTATGTTTATCAATCTGTTCCGCAGGCAGCGCCCTGCGCTCGCCCGGCTGGCCCGCAACTCCAACGCCTATCGTCAGCCGATGGTTGCGGCCGTATCATCGTCCGCAGTCGGCGTATCCAGCATCACCTCTGCATCCACCACAGCCAACACAGACGGCGTATCCGGCGTATCCACGCTGGATGCCACCATCGGCCGCATTCATGACATCCCGCAGTCGGCCATGAGCCGACTGACCGGCTCCCCCACCGTATACGCGCGGTAGACCACCCCAGTCGGCTTCGCCGACAGCCCCCGTCAGCGGGGGCAGAGATGGCTGGGCTCAGAAACTCGGCTCGATAATCCAGCTCAAGGTCAGCAATACGGCCAAAAACAGTACGTTCACGGCGGAGTAGAAGGCCAGATACCGGCCTTTCTTGTTACCGATGAAGATGAAGAACATGCAGAAGGTGAGCGGCAGTCCCCAATCCACGTATTTGAATACGCGCCGATCGGCGAACAGGAACACGACGACCACGTGGTCTGCCCCGTTCGCCCGACAACGCTATGCGCATGCCACAGCGAACTGATGATGGCTTCCTCGCTTATTCATTCGTCGAATGCACTCATCGATGTGGGTATGTAGCCATCAAAAAAACTCGACAACCGCAATGAGCCAGTCACTTGGCTACATCTGTGCTATCGTCTCGCCAATGATTCGAATGCCGGTATCAATGTCAGCAGCATCCGGGCGCACAAAGTTGAGACGGATGTGGGAATCATCCATTTCGTCAACGTCGAACACACTGCCCGGCATGAACGTGACGCCTTGGGAACGGCAGGATTCCAATACATCCAGAGAGCGCACGCCGTCCGGTAAGGAAACCCAAATATAGTAGCCGCCTGCAGGCACGGTCCAATACACTTCATCCGGCGCATACCGCTCCAATGCTGCGATTGCTGCATCTCGTCGAATGCGGTAAGCCTTAATCAAACCGCGCAAATGTTCGGCGACACGGCCTTCTTTAAGCAGTTCCAGGCAGATGCGCTGCGATGACGTGCTCGTATGCTGGTCGACCATGCGCCGCAGAGCCGCCAGCCGGTTGATCACATGCGGGTCGGCCACAACCCATCCCGTGCGCAGGCCCGAAGTGACGGTTTTCGAGAACGTCGACAAATACATCACGTATCCCGCATTCTCCATGCCCTTAAGCGGTATGGGGCGATGTGCGTCGGATGATCCCCCGCCGTACCACAAATCGCCGTAAGCATCGTCTTCCACGATCAGACACTGATAGCGCCGCGCCACGTCGATGAGTTCGCTGCGTCGTTCGGGCGGCAGCGTGGTACCGGTGGGGTTTTGGAACGTCGGGACGGTGTAGATGAGCTTGGGCCGGAATCGCGCGCAATAGCCGTCCAACAGGTCTGTACGCATACCGTGCTCGTCCACTGGAACGCCGATGATGCGCGCATCCGCCGAGCGGAAGGTCTGCAATGCCGGGAAGAACGTGGATTGTTCGACCAGCACGCAGTCGCCGGGGTTGATGAACGCGCGCACGATGAGGTCGATGCCCTGCTCGGAGCCGGAGAGCACCATCACGTTGCGGACGCCGCATTGTACGCCTCGTGTGCGCATATGTTCGGCAAGTAGCGCACGCAACTCTTCGAATCCCTCGATAGGTGATTCCGGTTGGCCGTCGAATTCCCGCGATTCGAACGCCTCGATGCTCACCTTGCGCAACAAATCGTCCGGGATATCCGCCGGGTTCGGCGAACCGGTGGCGAAGTCAATAATGGTGTCGCCGCGCTGCGCCCGCTCGGCCGAGGCGATGTCATGGTAGGTAAACCGGTTGGAATAATCAGAGAACAACACCGACCATGGCGGACGCACGACGGTTGGCTCCGGGCCCTGAACCGAACGGCTTTCACGAATCGTATGGACCGCCGCAGAGCTGCTGCCCTGGTCCGTCGTCAAGAAACCAGTGGAGGTAGCACGTTCTACGTCGCCGGAAGAGGAGGCTTGCGATGTTCCCATTTCTGCCGACGATCGTGTTGTTCGCGTTATTGCATTCCCGAAGTCACTGTTTGACGTGTGCGGTGTTCGGCTTGCGGAGGCAGCCGGCAGCACGAACGTGCCTTTGCCGACTTTGGAGGCGATAAGACCTTCGTCCTTGAGCTGCTGATACGCCTGCAACACCGTGGTGCGATTGACTTCGAGACGTGAGGACAGCTCGCGTTCGGGAGGCAGGCGGTAGCCCTCGGCCATCGCGCCGGAGACGATCTGTTCACGCAGCCCGGCAGCCAGCTGCCGGTACATCGGCACCTTGCTGCGTCGATTCAGCTCAAGCTGCATGGCAGATCGTCTCCTTGATTCGTCAGTCGGATACCAGTCTAGCGGCAGACGAATCGACTACAGCGACAGGAAGAGCTCGTGGATGCGGGTATCGTCCGTGAGTTCCGGGTGGAAGGCGGTGGCCAGGATATTGCCTTGACGCAAGCCCACCACGTGGCCATCGACTTCGGTTTCGACCGTGGCCTCAGGGCCGACCGACACCACGTACGGTCCGCGGATGAATACCAGTGGGAAGTCCGTGATACGCTGCGGATCATCCGCTGCACCAAAATCGGCGGTGGCCTGGAAACTACCGAGCTGACGACCATAGGCGTTGCGGCGTACGACGGCGTCGAGCGCGCCAAAGTAGACATTGTCGTCATTGTCGAGCTTTTTAGCCAGCAGAATCATGCCGGCGCAAGTGCCGAATACCGGTTTTCCCGCCTTGATGTGGACGGCGATCGGCTCGAACAGTCCGGTCGAATGCAGGAGCTTGCCCTGTGTAGTGGATTCGCCGCCGGGTAGAATCACGCGGTCGATGGATTCATCGAAATCCTCGGTCGCGCGCAGCAGTTTCCACGGCGCACCGAGCTTGTCCAGCACCGCCGCATGTTCGGCGAATGCGCCTTGTACGGCCAGGATGCCGGTCACGCCGTGCTTGGCGTTTTCGGCGTCCTCGGACTCTTCTTTGGAAATATATTCAACAGCTACAACCATGTTGTCTCCTTGGGCCTTGACTCCCGCTGGCGGGAGCGTCACCTTTTCTTGGCTCCCCTCAAAGAGGGGAGCCAAGGTGATGCACTCACTCGCCGCGAGCGGCCATGATGGTCTGAATCTCGTCCTCGTTGATGCCGACCATGGCTTCGCCGAGGTTTTCGGACAGCTTGGCGAGCAGATCGGCGTCCTGCCAGTTGGCGGTGGCCTTGACGATGGCGGCGGCGCGCTTGGCCGGGTCGCCGGACTTGAAGATGCCGGAGCCCACGAACACGCCTTCGGCGCCGAGCTCCATCATCAGGGCGGCGTCAGCTGGGGTGGCCACGCCACCGGCGGCGAAGTTCACGACGGGCAGACGGCCGTTGTCGTGCACGTACTTGGCCAGATCGTAGGGCACGGCCAGCTGCTTGGCGGCCTCGTAGACCTCGTCGTCGCGCAAGGCCACGAGCTCGCGGATCTGCTTGTTCATGGTGCGCATATGACGCACGGCCTGAATCACGTCGCCGGTGCCGGGCTCGCCCTTGGTGCGAATCATGGCAGCACCCTCGGCGATGCGGCGCAGCGCCTCGCCCAGGTTCTTCGCGCCGCACACGAACGGCACGTCGAACTGGTTCTTGTCGATGTGGTACACGTCGTCGGCCGGGGAAAGCACTTCGGATTCGTCGATGTAGTCGATTTCGATGGCCTGCAGAATGCGGGCTTCGGCGATGTGGCCGATGCGCACCTTGGCCATGACCGGAATCGAGACAGCTTCCTGAATGCCCTTGATCATGGCCGGGTCGCTCATGCGGGAGACGCCGCCGGCGGCGCGAATGTCAGCGGGGATGCGCTCCAGCGCCATCACCGCACACGCGCCGGCGTCCTGCGCGATTTTCGCCTGTTCGGGCGTGGTGACGTCCATGATCACGCCACCCTTGAGCATCTGGGCCAGATTACGGTTGAGTTCCGCACGATTCTGCGTCATGAGTTTCCCTTCGTTTCGACGCTGCTTGGTATCGCGCTTCATTATTGAACGAATCGGATTGGCCCCACCAAGACCAGTCCAATTTGGATGGGGCCAATCCGCAACTTCTGCACCCATCCAATCCGGCAACCGGTTGTATGGCCTTATGCATCCGGCACGTATTCGAAGATACGCGCAATCAGTGGGAGGTATTAGCCGACGGTGTTGCCATAGATTTGGGCTTGGAGGTCTTTGCGGGCGGTTTCCATGCGGGTGATTTGGCCAAGGAGGGTGATTTTCTCTTCGCCGTCGGGCAGTTGGGCCATGCGGCGTTTGGCTAGACCGATCTGGCGCATGAAGCCCATGTCCAATAGTCGGGTGAGCAGTTCGGTGGCGTATCGCTGCTCCTCCGCAGTGGCGGGTCGTAGCTGCATGGCGGCGGCACCAGGCGCACCAGCGCCACCGGGCGCGTTCGGCTGCACGGGTTGCGCACCGTTGCCGCTGTCATCTCCGGGCAAAGGCAGCGGCATGACGGCCAGCTCGTTGATGACCTGATTCAACATAGGCCCGCCGGCCTTGGTGAGGTTGTGCATCCACAGACCCTGCGGGGTGTTGTCGGATGGCAGTCCGCCGGCGGCCGCAATCACCTGAAACAGGGTGCGGAACACCGAAGTCATGAAATGGTCGATGGTCAGCTGGCCGAACATGGTACGGTCGATGGCGCGCGGCACCTGAATCAGTGTGGCCATGAACTGTTGCTCGGCGATGAACACGGCATCATCAATCTTGAAGTATGCCTGCTCGGCGGCATCGCGACGCTCCAGAGTCTTGCGGGCGGCCGGATTGGCATATGGATTAGTGCCGGGTTCCACCCGACGCTCCTCACGGTCGAACCGGCGCTTGGGCGCATAGGCGTCCTCGTCGCGCACGTGCATCTGACGGCGGGCCGCCATCACCTCGCGGCGCATCACCTCGAGATCCACGCCGATACGGCCAGCAGCCTTGCGCGCATAGGCATCCCACAGGGAACGGTCGCGAATCTGTGCCACCAGCGGAGCCACGGCTTTCATTGCCCCCACTTGACCGGGAGTATACGTTAAGTCAAACCGGCCGATGGCGGCATCGATCACGAAGTCATAGAGCGGCTTGGCATTGGCAATCAACGAGCGCACCGCCTCATTGCCTCGTTCGATACGCAGATCGCAGGGGTCAAGATTGTTGTCGGCCACAGCCACAAAGGTCTGGGAAAGGAATGCCGAATCGAGACCAAAGGCGTGCAGTGCGGCTTTCTGGCCAGCGGCATCGCCATCGAACGTGAATACGATACGTGAACTCAATGGCTGGTCTTTGATCTTCAGCGGACCGACCAATTGCACCGCACCCAGCGAATCGTCGGCAATAAGGCGGCGTACGATCTTGGCATGTTCGGCACCGAATGCGGTACCACACGTAGCAATGGCGGTGTCAATGCCGGCCAGATGCATGGCCATCACGTCCGTATAGCCTTCGACGATTACCACCTGCCGCTTCTTGACGATGGCGGATTTGGCCAAATCGATTCCGTAGAGAACCTGGGTCTTACGGTAAAGCTGCGTATCCGGCGTGTTGATGTATTTGGCGGCGATTTGGTCGTCCTCATACAGTTTGCGCGCGCCGAAGCCGAGCGTGCGTCCGGTCGAATCGCGGATGGGCCAGGTCACACGGCCGCGGAAATAGTCGTAGATGCCGCGCTGGCCTTGGCGGGCCAGGCCGGCGTCGAAGATCTCCTTCTGTGTAAACCCCTTGGATGCCAAATGACGCACGAGATTATCCCAGCCTTGGGGCGCGTAGCCGCAGCCGAAACGTTCGCAGTCGGCTTGGGAGAAGTTGCGGCCGCCGAGCAGTTTGCGGGCGGGCAATGCCTCCTTGGTCAGGATTTGGGAGACGAAGAAACGCTGGGCTTCCTCGCAGGCTTCCAGCAGTCGGGTGCGCTTGGAGCCGGCGTTTTCGCGGTTCGGCCCGTTGCCGCTGTTCTCGTAGTGCAGCTCGATGTGGTACTTGTCGGCGAGTAGTTCCACGGCTTCACGGAAGTCGATGTTCTCGGATTGTTCGACGTATTTGAACACGTCGCCGCCCAAACCGCAACCGAAGCAGTGCCACACACCGAGCGAAGGGCGCACGTTGAAGCTGCCGGTTTTCTCGTCGTGGAACGGGCACAGGCCGACGAATGTGCCAGTGCCGGAAGGCTTAAGCGTTACGGTCGCGGATACGATGTCGTACAGGTCCGCGGCGGCGCGCACCTTCTCGACATCTTCTTTCTTAATCATTCCGACCATAAGTCTCTAGAGTAGCGCCACGTGTGAGACACGGTAGATATGTACCGTTACTTTCTTGGCTCCCCTCACTCGCCTATGGAGGCAGCTCTCCTCACCCGGGGGAAGCCAAGGGATAGGTCATAGCTCTCTCTCAGGGGAGGAAAGCTGTCAGCGCAACTGACTGAGGGTGCCCGCCACGGAACAGCCTCAGCATAGGATGGAATGGAGAGCCAAGGCGGAATTGTCGGTTAGGGACGCCACTTGATCGATGGCCACGCGCAAACGTTCATTGTCGTTGGTGGACTCATTCCAATCGGCTAGGAACTGGCTTTCCAGCGCGTCGGAGGGCTGCGGCGAATCGGCCATCAGCACGTCGATCAGGTCCTCGACGATTTTCAGTTCCTCCTGGTGGAACGGCTCCCTCTCACGCGGCGCCATGACGAAATACACGGCGATGCCTTTTAATGCCACAATCTCGTAATTCGTATCCTCGGGAATCACGATATTGGCGGAGTAACGCGTCAACGGTCCCGGTCCGTATGTATCGCGAGTGGCGGTTTCCACCGACCAGCAAAACCGCCCAATCAAGTCGGAGGTGATGTTCTTCAACTGCGCCAAAGCTTGACGTGATCCGTTGAAATGCGCAGGGAACATATGCTCACGCCTGAGTCTCATGAATGCTGCCAACAGCTTATCCGCATCCCACTTGGTCCCATACCAGCCGCGCGTCTGCTCGATGATGTGGTCCAAAATCTGTGAATCGGCGAGCACAATCGGGTCGAAGGCACCAGTGGCGATGGAATCCTCAACATCATGCACCGAATAGGCGATGTCATCCGAAAGATCCATGATCTGGCATTCCATCGGCTTGGTAGCCACAGGTGCGCCGATTTTCAACCATCGGAACACGGGCTCATCATCCGGGTAGACGCAGAACTTCTTGGACCGCTCCCCCTTGGGATGCTGGTCGGCCTCAGCCAAAGTCCACGGATATTTGACCGCCGCATCAAGAGCTGCACGGGTCAGGTTCACACCGGCGGAACGGCCGTCCGGATGGAAGATTTTGGGTTCGAGACGGGTCAGAATGCGCATGGTCTGCGCGTTACCCTCGAATCCGCCAATATTGCGCGCGATTTCGGCGAGCGCCCGCTCCCCGTTGTGCCCGAACGGCGGATGGCCAAGATCATGGGCCAGGCAAGCGCAGTCGACCACATCAGGATCGCAGCCAAGCATTGAGCCTATTTGTCGACCGATTTGGGCGACTTCCAGCGTGTGGGTGAGGCGGGTGCGAGCGAAATCATCGGTACCAGCAATCAGAATCTGGCTTTTCGCGCCGAGACGCCGCAGGGCGGACGAATGTATCAGCCTTGCGCGGTCACGTTCAAAAGCGGTACGGGCTTTGGACTTCGGCGGTTCAGGTGCCCAACGCTCTTCATCAAAGGCACTGTAGCCCTCATCGCTCAGCACCCGTTCCCCATCTTGCGTTGTTTCCATAGTCCAAGCATAGGCCCATATATCGGCTGCCGTACAGTGTTACAGCAGCGTGGCTGGATCGAGCTTGGCGAGGTCGTCAGCGGGCAGCACCTCAGCGGCGTGCTCGTAGAGACGCGGAATGCGATTGCGCAGGCAAGTGAAGACCTCATAGCTGATGGTATCGGCGGCACGGGCCCAGTCGTCGGCAGTGGGCTCCACAAACTGCTCACCACGACCCGGGCCGAACAGTTCGACCGTGTCGCCCTCGTGAACTCCGAGTTCGGCGGCGGAACCGTGCAAATCCACGATGAACTGGTCCATGCACACGCGGCCGCAGACGCGGTAGAGCTTCGGGCCCTCGGTGGTCATAATGCGCACTGGCCCGCCCGGCTTCTCCACATGCTTGGCACCTTCCATATCGAATCCGGAGGCGGAGCGGTGGATGCCGTCGGCGTAGCCCAATGGCACGATGGCAGTGGACGTGTTGTCTGGAGTCAGGTACGTGCGGCCGTAGGAGATGCCATGGCCGGCCTCCACATCCTTGACCGTGCCGAGCTGCGCCTGCAGGCGCATGGCCGGGGTCAGATGCCAATCGCGCGGGGTGCCCATGGCCGGATCAGGCTCGTAGCCGTATAGCCCGATGCCGGGGCGGGTGAGCTCGAAATGAATTTCCGGGCGATCCAGAGTGGCCGCAGTGTTGGCCAGATGACGAATCTCCGGCGGAATTCCAGCCTTTTCCATACGTGCGGTGAAGTCCTTAAACGTTTCGATCTGGCGGTCGGTGGAGGCCACGAACTCAGGCACGTCAGGCGAATCGGCCACGGCAAGGTGACTCCACTGGCCGACGATATGCAACACGCCTTCCTTGGCAAGTGGCACCAGCTCGGCAAGCGCGGCGGCGAACCCTGCAGGCGTGAAGCCGTTGCGGCCAAAGCCGGAATCGACCTTAACGTGCACGCGAGCGGGCTTGCCGAGTTTGCGCGCGGCGGCGGCCACGGCATCGATACCCGGCAGGGAGCCGACGGACACGTCGATGTCGGCAGCAATCAGCTCGTCAAACGGGACTTCGGTGCCGTTGTAAACCCAGGTCAGAATGTGGCAGCGGTCGGGGCCGATGCCGAGTTTGCGTAACAGCAGAGCTTCGTGCGATTGCGCAGTGCCGAGCCAGGTGGCACCGCCGGCGAGCGCTGCCAGCGCAGAAGGCAGCAGGCCGTGGCCGTAGGCATCGGCCTTGACCACGCCCATCACCGCGGTGCCGGAGTTCGGACCGCCGACCACGGAGACCAAATGGGCCATGTTGTCACGCATGGTTTTGAGGTTCACGATGGCCTGTGCGGGGTATTGGCGGCGGGCGGCCACATAGTTGGCCTTGCCCTGCTCGGACGAGAATGCGATTTCAGGTGCTGCGTTCATGCTCATAGGCACCTATTGTTGCGCAGGAATGTGACGTATTGGCGAAATCGTCTGTTTTCGCGTGGCAGTCGTACACTAATGACCGATATGCGGTTTTGTATAAGAAACCGCCTTTGATTCCCGGCGTTGAGGCGTGCCGGGATCCCGGAAATCCGTCCGGTTCGGCCCCATAATCCTAGATTTCATGAGAGAAGAACATGGATCTGTTTCGTAAGAAAA
>ENA-OWYG01000182-OWYG01000182.1-human-gut-metagenome-genome-assembly--contig:-NODE-182-length-43104-cov-11.424609_pt1 | contig 43104 bp, 36 predicted proteins | sample MGYA00249747_ERZ652080 | MGnify/ENA primary metagenome ERZ652080 (study PRJEB26925, sample SAMN05827071) | human gut metagenome | biome: ENVO:2100002; feature: ENVO:00000062; material: ENVO:00002003...
AAGGACTGCTCCGAGTACGACACTCTGGACGAGTTCAAGGCTTCCATCCGCAAGAACAACCAGGAGCAGCTGGACAAGCAGGATGACCTGGCTGTCGAGAATGCTCTGGTCGATCAGGTCATCGACGGCATGGAGGCTGAGATCCCCCAGGCTATGTACGATGTCCGCATGGACGAGCTGGTCAACGACTTTGCTTTCCGCATGGAGCAGCAGGGCCTGCGCCTCGAGGACTACCTGAAGTATATGGGTCAGTCTATCGACCAGTTCCGTGCTTCCTTCATGCCTCAGGCTGAGAAGCAGGTCAAGATCCGTCTGGCTCTGGAGGCTGTCGCAGCTGCCGAGAACATCGAGGCTTCTGAGGACGAGCTGAACGCAGAGGTCAAGCGCATCGCTGACCAGTACAAGATGGAAGAGGACAAGGTCCGCGAGCTCATCAATGTCGATGAGGTGAAGCACGACCTGGCCATCAACAAGGCGATCGACTTCATCAAGAGCCACGCTAACGTCGTGGAGAAGGCCGCTGAGGCCGAGAAGACCGAGGACGCTCAGTAATTCTGGCGCACAAGGTCAAACAGGGCAGGGAGTAATCCCGGCTCTGTAAGCTAAGGTTGTTGAAATTGACCGATACGGCTACGGCCCATGTGCGCTTGCCGTATCGGTCAATTTTGCAAATACAATAATTTTCATTCAGGAGGCGAACCCTATGAGTTTTGTTCCTTACGTTGTCGAGCAGTCGGCGCACGGGGAGCGTTCCTACGATATTTTCTCCCGTCTGCTGAACGACCGCATCATTGTGCTGAGCGAGGATGTCAACGACACCTCTGCCAGCCTTGTCGTGGCACAGCTGCTGTATCTGGAAGGGCAGGACCCCGATAAGGACATCAGCCTGTATATCAACAGCCCCGGCGGCTCCATCAGCGCAGGTATGGCCATCCACGATACCATCCAGTATATCAAGTGCGATGTCTCCACCATCTGCATGGGCATGGCTGCCTCAATGGGCGCATTCCTGCTGGCCAGCGGCACCAAGGGCAAGCGCTTCGCTCTGCCCAACGCTGAGATCATGATCCACCAGCCGCTGATTGCAGGCGGTCAGGGCGGCGGTCTGTCCGGACAGGCTACCGACATCAAGATCCACGCGGACCATATCATCCGCACCCGCGCCAAGATGAACCGGCTGCTCAGCGAGTACACCGGCCAGCCGCTGGAAAAGGTGGAGCAGGATACCGAGCGCGACAACTTCCTTTCTGCGCAGGAGGCCAAAGAATACGGCCTCATTGATGAGGTCATCACCCACCGCTGAGCGGCAGAAAGCAATACACCCAGGATAAGGAAAAACGGTTATGGCTAATAACAATTCCGGCAGAGATAAAAACGAAAAGGATCTGGTCTGCAGCTTCTGCGGCAAACATCAGGACGAAGTGGAGCGGATGATCATCGGCCCCGGCGTGAACATCTGCAGCGAATGCATCGGCCTCTGCGCCGACCTGCTCTCGGACAAGCCGGATCATCCGGGCAGCAACAGCTCCCGCTCCAGCCGCGGCAGCGCCAGCCGGGCGCGTATCCAGCCCGCAGATGATCTCGCCATCAATATCAAGACCCCCGCAGAGATCAAGGAGGGTCTGGACCAGTATGTCATCGGTCAGGACGAGGCCAAGCGTGTGCTGGCCGTCTCGGTCTACAACCACTATAAGCGCATCCTGAGCGGCAAGGGCGCAGACGTTGAACTGCAGAAGTCCAACGTCCTGCTGCTGGGTCCCTCCGGTGTCGGCAAGACCCTGCTGGCTCAGACGCTGGCCAAGATGCTGGGCGTTCCCTTCGCCATCGCAGACGCTACCACCCTGACGGAGGCCGGCTATGTGGGCGAGGACGTCGAGAACATCCTGCTCAAGCTCATCCAGGCCGCAGACTTCGACGTCCAGAAGGCTCAGATCGGCATCATCTATATTGATGAGATCGACAAGATCACCCGCAAGAGTGAGAATCCCTCCATCACCCGCGACGTGGGCGGTGAAGGTGTGCAGCAGGCTCTGCTGAAGATCTTGGAAGGCACCGTCAGCAATGTCCCCCCGCAGGGCGGCCGCAAGCACCCCCAGCAGGAGTTCATCCAAATCGACACCACCAACATCCTCTTCATCTGCGGCGGTGCGTTCGACGGTCTGGATAAGTATATCCTCCGCCGCACCGACAAGTCCGCACTGGGCTTTGGCAGTGCGCTGAAGGATAACTCCAGCGAGGCTGAAAAGGCCCTGCTGCGGAAGGTCGAACCCCACGACCTCGTCAAGTTCGGCCTCATCCCCGAGCTTATCGGCCGTCTGCCGGTCATCACCGTGCTGGACGACCTGGACGAAGATGCGCTGGTGCGCGTGCTGAAGGAGCCCCGCAACAGTCTGGTCAAGCAGTATAAAGAACTGCTGTCGATGGACAATGTGGAGCTGGACATCACCGACGAGGCCCTCCATGCCATCGCCCGCAAGACCATTGAGCGCAAGACCGGCGCCCGCGGCCTGCGCAGCGTGATGGAGAACATCCTCATGCCCATCATGTACGATGTGCCGAACGACCCCACCATCATCCGCGTCACCATCGACGAGGACACCGTGGAGGGCGGCGAAGCGCACATGGAGTACGGTGCGGTGCGCAAGCGCTATAAGAGTCAGACTTCCCTGAGCTGAGCGTCAGCGCACAGCAGGGAAGAGCAGCCCCGCTGAAAGCTTTTTGCTTTTTGGCGGGGCTTTTTTGTGCCATCTGACTTGTTTCCGAGACCAAATTGTAGTAAACTATAAAAGTCTGGAACTGCGAGGGGAATACCGGGACGGTCCACTGGCATGGGACTGCTCTGCGGATGGCAGCGCCGGACATTTTGTGGGAAACAGAAAGTACGATAAAGGAGTGTGTGTTATGGCAAATTATTTTGAGATGACCCGCGACGAACTGACTGCTGAGAAGGCAGCTCTGGAAGAAAAGTACAAGAAATTTCAGGCAATGGGCCTGAAGCTGAATATGGCCCGCGGCAAGCCCGGCCCTCACCAGATGGACCTGGCAATGGGTCTGCTGCAGATGACCGACTACACCACCGACGCCGGCACCGATGCCCGCAACTACGGCGACCTTGAGGGTCTGCACGAGGCCCGTGAGCTGTTCGGCGACGTGATGGGTGTCAAGCCTGAGGAAGTCTTTGTGGGCGGCAACTCCAGCCTGCAGATCATGTACAACCTCATCTCTATGGGCTACTGCTTCGGCTTCCCCGAGTCTCCCTGCCCCTGGTCTCAGGTAGAGAAGCGCAAGTTCCTCTGCCCGGTACCCGGCTATGACCGCCACTTTGCCATCACCGAGGAGTTCGGCTTCGAGCTCATCAGCGTTCCCATGACCCCGACCGGCCCTGATATGGACGTTGTTGAGAAGCTGGTAGCTGAGGATGATACCATCAAGGGCATCTGGTGTGTGCCTCAGTATTCCAACCCCGACGGCTACACCTACAGTGACGAGACCATCGACCGCTTCGCCAAGATGAAGACCGCTGCTCCCGACTTCAAAATTTTCTGGGATGAGGCTTACATCGTCCACCACCTGACGGACGAGATCATCGAGACTCCTGTCCTGCTGAACGAGTGCAAGAAGTACGGCACTGAGGACCGCGTCTTCATGTTCACCTCTACCAGCAAGATCACCTTCCCGGGCGCAGGCGTTTCTGCGCTGGCCTGCAGCGAAGCTATGATGAAGTACATCTGCAAGCGCTTCTCGGTCATGATCATCAGCTATGATAAGATGAACCAGCTGCGCCATGTCCGCTTCCTCAAGAACAAGGAAGGCGTTCTGGCCCACATGGCAAAGCACCGCCGCCGTCTGGTACCCTGCTTTGATGCCGTCAAGACGGCCTTCAACGAGGAGCTGACTCCCTGCGGAGACATCGCCCACTGGACGAACCCCAAGGGCGGCTACTTCATCAGCCTCTACGTCATGCCCGGCTGCGCCAAGCGTGTGGCCCAGCTGTGCAAGGACTGCGGCCTGACCCTCACCGGCGCAGGTTCCGCTTACCCCTATCACAAGGACCCGGACGATGCCCATCTGCGCATCGCGCCCACTTATCCCAGCCTGGACGAAGTGGAGACTGCGTCCGACCTGCTCTGTGTCTGCGTCCGTCTGGCCGCAGTCGAGAAGCTGCTGGCTGAGAACGCCTGATTCATCGCATAAGATCTCCGCTGTGCTGCCGTTCTGACGGCGCAGCGGGGATTTGGAAGTTGTTTTCATAGCCAGAGTGCGCCAAAAGGCAGTTCAGGCGGTGTGCAATGGTTATGAAAACAGCTTCTTATTATATTTGGAGGTTTCCCGATTCATATGAAAACTAAAGGCAAAGCATGGCAACTTGTCCTCACTGTGCTTTTGATCGCGGCGTTCGTCTATACGGCATTCTTTGGCGTCGCAGTCAAGTACGGTGATGTGACCACCACCTACATCAAGGGCGCGAAAGACATCCGCTTCGGTGTGGACATCAAGGGCGGCGTCAACGTCACCTTCGTCCCCTCTGACGGCTACGACGCCACCGACGACCAGCTCGAGGCAGCTCAGCTGGTCATCGAGAACCGTCTGGTCGCCCTCAACGTGACCGACTATGAGCTGTATGTGGACAATAACTCCGACAGCCTCATCCTCGAGTTCCCGTGGCAGTCGGGCGAGACGGAGTTCGACCCCGAAGCCGCCATTGAGGAGATCGGCACCACCGCCTATCTGACCTTCCGCGAGGGGAGCAGTGCAGACGGTGAGCTCGTCCTCGATGGCTCGATGGTGGAGAGCGCAGCTGCCCAGTATGGCCCCGTCAACGGCAGCAGCTCCGAGTACTATGTGGCGCTCAAGTTTACCGATGAGGGCGCCAAGGCATTCGGCGACGCGACCACCCGCCTGTATCAGACCGGCGGCACCATCAGCATCTGGCTGGATGACGAGAACGTCAGCACTGCCAGCGTCAACGCCGCCATCACCGACGGCTCTGCCATCATCACCAGTTCTGTGTCGAACCCCTTCACGCAGGAGGACGTCGTCAAGATGGCCCGCCAGATCAACTCCGGCTCTCTGCCCTTTGCGCTGACGGTGGACAGCTACTCCACCATCAGCCCGAGTCTGGGTGAGAACAGCCTGAGCGCCATGGTGCTGGCCGGCGTCATCGCCTTTGCCCTCATCGTGGTGCTGATGACGGCTCTGTACCGTCTGCCCGGCTTCCTGGCCTGCATCGCTCTGGCTGGTCAGGTGGCGGCTACGCTGGCCTTCGTCTCCGGTTACTTCCCGGTGTTTGAGAGCTTCACCCTGACCCTGCCCGGCATCGCCGGCATCATCCTCGCCATCGGCATGGGTGTTGACGCCAACGTCATCACTGCCGAGCGCATCAAGGAAGAGCTGCGCAGCGGCAAGAGCCTCGACGGCGCCCTCAAGAGCGGCTTCGCCCGCGGCCTGACTCCCATCATCGACGGCAACGTGACCATCGTCATCGTCGCCATCGTGCTGATGGGTGCCTTCGGCCCGTCTGACGGCTTCTTCGCCAAGGCCCTGCACTTCGTCTTCTTCGCCTTCGGCCCCTCGACCGCAGGCACCATCTACGCCTTCGGTTACACGCTGCTCACCGGCGTGCTGCTCAACTTCGTGTTCGGTATCTTCGCCACCCGTACCATGATCCGGGGCGCTGCCGCTATCAAGGCTCTGCGTGACCCCCGCCTCTACGGTGCCGATGCTCCCGGCAAGACCCCGGCAGAGAAGAAGCAGGTCAACTTCGTTGGCCTGCGCAAGCGCTTCCTGACCTTCTCCGCCTGCCTGATGGCAGCTATCGTCCTCTGCGCTGTGGTGCTGGGCGTCCATCTGGACACCGAGTTCACCGGCGGTGCGATGATCACTCTGAGCTACGAGAACAGCTTTGAGATGTCTGCCGTCCAGAAGACCGCCTCCGAAGCGCTGGGCAGCAACGGCCTGACCCTGCAGACCGGCGAGAACGTCGCGACAGGGGAGCAGACTCTGAAAATTTCGATGCCCGGCACCGAGACTGTCACCACCAACGAAGTGCAGACCCTGCTGGACTCCCTGAATGAGAGCTACCCGGATAACTCCTTTGCACAGCTCTCTCTGAGCAATGTCAGCGCCGCAATGGGTACTAAATTCCTCCAGAAGAGTCTGGTGGCCGTGGTGTTCGCACTGGTGCTCATCCTCGCCTACATCGCCTACCGCTTCAAGAATATCGGCGGCCTCACCGGCGGCATGATGGCTGTTCTGGCCCTGCTCAATGACCTGATGGTGGTGTTCGGCACCTTCGTGCTGCTGCGCGCCCCGCTGGACGGCAACTTCATCGCCGCCATGCTCACCATCCTCGGCTACTCCATCAACGATACCGTCGTCGTCTACGACCGTATCCGTGAGAACCGCGGCCTGCTGGGCAAGAAGGCCAGCTTCGAAGAGCTGGTCAACCATTCCGTCAACCAGTCTGCCCGCCGCACGATCATCACCACCGTCACCACGGTGATGGCTCTGGGTGTGATGTGCATCGTCTCCAAGCTGTACGGTCTGGACAGCATCTTCACCTTTGCCTTCCCCCTGATGATGGGTATGCTCAGCGGCGTGTACACTTCGCTGTGTGTCTCCACTTCCGCATGGGTGGCTTGGAGCGAGCGCAAAAACGCAAAGAAAAACTGAGCTTCTATCCTGACGCAAATCTGTCCTGAATCTAGGAGGAACGACCATGAAATGCCCCTATTGTGGCGCTGAGGAATCCAAAGTCATCGACTCCCGCCCTACCGAAGACAGCGAGCGCATCCGCCGCCGCCGGGAGTGCCTGAACTGCCATATGCGGTTCACGACCTACGAGGTCGTGGAAACGGTGCCGCTCATCGTCATCAAAAAGGATAACTCCCGTGAGCCGTTCGACCGGCAGAAGCTGCTCAACGCGATGCTTCGGGCCTGCGCCAAGCGTCCGGTGAGCTACGAGTCTCTGGAACGCGCCGTCAGCAGCATCGAGCAGACCCTGATGAGCACCTATGACCGCGAGGTGACGAGTGTGCGCATCGGTGAGCTGACCATGCAGGAACTGAAGAAAATCGACGAGGTGGCCTATGTCCGCTTTGCCTCGGTCTATCAGCAGTTTGCGGACGTCGAAAGCTTCTTCAATGAGCTGAAAAAGCTGATGGGCGACCGTAAGAAATAAAGTGTAAAAAGCACGAGCACCCCATTCTCTGCCGCAGGGCAGGGGATGGGGTGATTTTTTGTGCCTTCATGCCTGGCGGGCTTCATCGATGTGGCATGGCCGAACAGCGCGAAACAACTGTTGGGGACGGTCCTTTGCCAGCTTGGGGGCATGTGCTTTTTATCGTGGCAGGAGGCAAACGAGGGGGCATGATTTCGCACTATATAAAAAATCATATAGCTTGGAACCACCGATGCGAATTTGCACAAGACAAAATTATTACACTATAAAATATCGTTGATAAAGCAAAAAACGCGAAATGGCTATAAATAAAATCCTCCTTATAAGACTGATTTCGAACTAGAATAGAACGACTATATTTCGAATAATATAGATTACACGAAATATAATCACGTCTGGATGATTTAATTACACAAGCCTCCGCGACAGCCATTCCAGCGTCTCCACCTGAACCTGCGCCCGGCGCAGTTCACCAAATGCTTCCTCGGGGGCGCTCAGTTCGAGATGTCCGTCCGCGGCGCGAAGGGCGGCTTCCAGTTCCGTGAAGTCCTGTGTGCGGAGCAGGTGATTCATCCCTTCCCGCATTTTGTCGCAGAGTTCAGCGCCCTCGGCCAGTGCCTGCCGCGCGGAAGGGAGGTCCTCGTCCCGGATAGCCTCCATCGCGTCGTCGATGTCGTCCGAAATATCCTCTGCAAACTTCTGCACCCGCCAACTGCTGTAAAAGGCCACACCCAGCAGCACTGCCACGATGCACAGACACGCATAAATTCGCTTCATCCTACACCTCTCACCGGGAGCTGCCCTTGCGGCGGCTCTCTTTTTTCAGCAGAAAATAGTCTTCCGTCTCGTTGCCCACTAAAAGCAGGATTTCTTCCGGCAGCAGGGTGTTGGCCTGCGCCGTCCGTTCGAGCCAATCCCGGTCTTTGCCGCACCAGTGCAGATTTTCCTCGAGCACCTGCCCATCCAGCACGAAAGGGATGGTCGCATGGCTGTGCTCCACTTTCAGCTGTAAGTCGGCGAGGGTAACGGTCTCTTTTTCGGGGCGCAGTGCCGCCGAAAGACTGCCATTCGTCTCCACTACGGCGTAGGAGACGTCCCGGGGATCGAAGATGTTTTTGCCGCGCAGCGCTTCCATCAAATCAGCAGTCGTCAGCCGGAGGGTGCGCAGAGCGTTCTGGTCGATTTGTCCGTCTAAGATGACCGTCTTGGGGCGGCCCGACATCAGGTTGAAAAATTTCTGGCTGCGGAAGCTCAGCGCCGACCCCAGCAGCTCCAAAGCCGCGATGAGGAAGAGGGGAATGAGGCTGGCCGTCACCGGCACTTCTTCCGACTCGATGGAGATGGACGCCAGATTTGAGATGAGGATAGTGGATACCAGCTCTTCGGGCTGCAGTTCGCCCAGCTGACGCTTGCCCATCAGCCGCATGGCGAACAGAACGCAGAGATAGATGAGCAGAGTACGGAAAATCAGAAGCTTCACGAGAAGGCCCTCCTTGTGGGTTGAATAAGCACCGCCTGCGAGGGAATACTGGCAGGCAAAGGGGGATACCGTATGCTGCAGCTTTCCTCGTCGCTGGAAAAAAATCTGGCGGCGCTCAACGCTAGGTTTGGCGCTTCGGCGGATTTTTATGCCAAGCGCATTGAGCTTTATCACTGCCCGGGGGCCATCGTCCTTTTCGACAATATGGCCAGCCTCGAGTCACTCTGGTCGCTTTTACTGGACGCCGCTACCCGGCATACGCCCAGCCTCGAGCCGGAGCGGATGCCTCACAGCGGTACGCAGGTGTATGAGCTTCTGATGCATCACTCCGGTCTGCCCGCCGAGGACGGCCCTGTCAAGGACATGGACGACCTCATCCGCCGCATGACCGCCGGCATGGCCGTGCTTCTGCTGGACGGGTGCAAAAAGGGGCTTGTCTTCTCGGTTCAGGGGCTGAAATCGCGCTCGGTGGAAGAGCCCTCCGGGGAAGGAAACCTCCGTGGTTCCCGGGAGGGCTTTGCCGACCTGCTGCGGGTCAACCTGAGTTTACTGCGCCGCCTCATCCGTACCGACACCCTCGTGATGGAGACCGCACAGGCCGACTGTGCCATGAAGACCGAATATGCCATCTGCTACTGCAAAGACAAGGCCAGCAAGACAGCGGTGGCGCGGATACGCCGGACGCTCCAGGAGGCAAAGCCGGAGGTTCTGCTGGATTCCAGCTACTTTGTACCGTGGCTTTTCCCCGCCAGGTGGCGGCTGTTCGCCCCGGTGAGCTATACCGAGCGCCCGGCTTCCGCCGCCGCAAAGCTCTGTGAGGGGAAAATCATCATCCTTGTCAACGGCAGCCCCTCGGCGCTGGTGCTGCCGTCCCTTTTCTGCGAGAACTTCGACTGCCTCGACGACTACGCCACCACGGCAGTTTTTTCGTCGTTCCTGCGTGTCCTGAAATATGGCTCATTTTATCTCAGCATCTTTCTGCCGGGCGTTTTTGTCTGTCTGGCGGTCTATCTGCCCGAGCTCATCCCACCGCAGTTATTATTCAAAATCGCGGCGGCAGAAAAGGCGACGCCTCTGCCGCTCTTTGCCGAGATGCTGCTGGTCATCATCTTATTGGAGATCATCCGGGAGGCCGGGCTTCGGATGCCCCAGACGCTGGGCCACTCGGTGAGCCTTGTGGCAGCGCTCATCATCGGTGACGCCGCCATCGGGGCCGGACTGCTGAGCACGCCGGTCATCCTCGTAGCCAGCATCACAGCCATCTCAGTTTTTGTGACGCCATCGCTGTACGAACCGGCCACATTGCTGCGATTGGGCGTTACGCTGGCCGCCGGTCTGGCCGGGCCGGTAGGTCTGGTTTGTGCGGCTTTGGGCGTGTTGGCCGCACTGACGTCCATCTCCGCGATGGGGGTGCCCTATCTTTCGGGCGCAGTCTTTTCGGGTGACGGCGTCGTCCGCCGCAACTATCGAACGCTGTCTCGCCGCCCATTCACCATCTGGCAAAGGAGGGGTTCCTGAATGCAGCAAAAACAGACATTCTCGGCCCAGACGCTGACACTCAGCGTCGCGGCGGCAGAACTGGGCCGCGCCATCTTCGGGGCAGGGCAGACCGGCTCCGTCCGCGCCGTCCTGCTGAGCAATGTGCTGGCGGCAGCGGCCTTCGTGCTCCTTGCAGCGCTTGCCTCGGTCAACGCCTCCCGTCTGAACCGCCCGGGCTTTGCAGAAAAGTGCATCTGTGCCGTCTTTCTGCTCTGGTATCTCTTCGAACTTGTCCGGACGGCTGCAATGCTCCAACAAGCCTGCTGGGAACAGTTTGCGTCTATGGCCTTCATCGGTCTGCTGCCGTTCTTTCTCTGGGCAGGGTGGAGCCTCGGCTGTGAGCTGTATGACCGGATGGCCTCCGTCCTCGGGTGGCTCGTAGTGCTGGGCATCGTGTTCTGTGTACTGGGGCTGGCCAGACAGCTGCAATGGCAGGTGCTCGTGACAGGTGAGACGGCACATTCGTTTGTGCTTCCAGATACCCCTTTTTATCCGGAATATTTCTCCTTTCCGCTTCTCTGTAGGAGCAAAAATAATGCGAAAATCAGCAAAAAGCCTGTCGTGTGGCTTCCAATCATCGCTGCCGTCATTTCCTCAGGTTATGCGCTGGGGCTGGCCCTTCTTTTCGGCGCACCGCAGGCTTACCCGGGCTATGAGCTGCTGCGGGCGTGGAGCTTCGGCGGCATCTCCCGCTTTGATGCCGCGTTCCTGCTCCTCTGGCTGGCGGCGGCGATTTTCCGCTTCGGCTTTATCGTCCGTGCCGTCCGGCTGCTCTGTGAGCGCCTTGCCGAAGGGCCTGTAAATGCGGAGGCTGCACGATGACCCGCCGGGGCTGGCTGCGGCTGATGGCTGCAGGCGTCCTTGTCGTCTGGCTCTGCCTCTTTTTGCATTGGGACAACACCGAAAAAAGCATGATACGCGCCCTTCTCGTCGAGACGAACGGTGACAGCTGGACGGTGGGCCTGCTGTACCAGTTCCCGGTGGCTTCCGCCGATTCCTCCGAGGCTGAAGCTGCCATCCGCCTCTGTATTGGCCGAGGCCCCAAGCTTTCTTCTGCCATTTCTGCCGCTGAGGAAGCCTTGCCCCAGCGGGCGGACTGGAGGCTCTGCGAATATCTTCTGGCCGGACAGGATTCGGTACGGCTAACGCTGTCTGCCTGTGAAGAACTGTTTCTCCATCGACCCTACGGGCGGCTGGCATCCCGTGTGTTTGGGAGAAGTTTTTCGGTAGAGATACTGAAAGAGCGGGCCGATGAATCAGACGTCCTGCCTGAAAATCTCCTGCAATGCATCAAAAACGCTGCCCCGGCCGCGCCCCGGCTCTATCAGCAGAGCAGCGGCTTCATCCTGCCTGTCGTGGAGCTGGAAGACGAGGATGCACATTACAGGCCCGAAGCCCTTGTTGTTACCCCTGAACAGACCGGCCAGCTGACCGAGTCCCAGACGGAAATGGCGCTCTTATTGCAGGGCAAAAGCTGGACGGATACAGGGGAGCATCGCTTTGCGCTGGAAGCCGGGCCGCTTCGCCTGCGCCGGACTTTCTGCGGCGTGGAGCGGGAAGGGGAGCGCTTCCTTCTCCGGGTGAACGCGCTCTCACGCAATGCACTGCCTGCCGACGCCGAAGCAGAACTGGAAGCTCTCTGTGCGGACACCGTCCGCCGCTGCTGGACGCTGGGACTGGACATCTCCGGACTCGGTGCGCATCAAGCGCTGCGTGACGGTTATTTTGCGCTTACAACAAAAAACGTCTGCCCGGAAATTCGGGCAGACGTGAAGCTCATGAAATTTTAAGAAGCCGTTTCGAAGATCACGGTGATGGTGGTACCCTCGTCCACAACGCTGTCCAGCTTGATGCGGGCGTTGTGGATGCGGGCGATGTGTTTGACGATAGCCAGACCCAGACCGGTGCCGCCAGTGGCTTTGCTGCGGCTCTTGTCCACCCGGTAGAAGCGCTCGAACACGCTGGTCTGCGCCTCTTTCGGGATACCGATGCCGTTGTCCTTCACGGTCAGGGTGCAGTGACCGTCCCGGGTGCAAGCCGTGATGATCTGGACTTTTCCGCCAGGGCGGTTGTAGCGGATGGCGTTGTCGCAGAGGTTCTGGCACAGCTCATCCAGCAGGGCGCGGCTGCCTGTCACAGGGGCGCTTTCGCCGAGGTAGGTCAGGGAGATATAGGAGTGCCGGGCGTTGACCTTCTGGCGCTCCACGCACTCGCGGGCCACATCCAACAGATCGACCGTTTCCATTGCAGGCGCAGCACCCGTCTCGCTCACATTGTCGAGGTGGGAGAGCTGCAGAATATCGTTGACCAGCTGGATCATCCGGCTGGCCTCTACATGGATCTTGCGGGCAAAACCCGGCGTATCCTCGGGTTTTGCAATGCCGGTCTCGATGAGCTCTGCATAACCGGAGATGCTGGTCAGAGGCGTTTTTAGCTCGTGACTGACATTGGCCGTGAACTCCTGCCGCATTTTCTCGTTATTTTCCCGCAGCATCCGGTCGGAGTGGATACTCTCGGCAAAGGGGATAAGCTCCTTGTAGGGGACATTCTCCTGGATGTGGTCGAGGTCATCGGTCATCTTGAGCACAGGCTGGACAAGGCTCTTGGTCAGCAGTCCGGCAATGATAGCGGCTGCGCCCATCATCAGGAAACAGCTCAGCACGATGGCAGGCAGAGCGGCGTCATAAATCGACCAGATAGTCTCAGAGTCCTGCGCCACCCGGAGGATGTCTCCGTTCGTCAGCAGCATGGCATAATAATAAGTCTCATAGCCCAGAGTCTGGGAGTCGCGGCAGTCGCGGCCCACACCGCTCTTCATGGCCTGCTGTATCTCGGGGCGGCTCAGATGGTTCTCCATCGGCTGGTTGGTGGCCGACTCAAAAAGCACACTGCCGTCCGAGGCGATGAGAGTGATGCGCAGCGAGCCGTCCACATAAGTTTCCAGCTGGCTGGGGGCGTCCACCTGCGCACAGCCGGCAGCCACAAGGTCGGCTTCCCGCTCAAGGGCTGTCCAAGCCTGCTCCCGGAACGCCTTGTGGAACACAAAGATGCAGAGTGCAGCGGTACACACCAGCCCCGCAAATCCCATCAGAAATAGCAGATAGCTTATTTTTTCTTCCATGCTGCGTGGTTTCATTGCTCGAGCTCCTCCTCGCTGTCCGTCAGCTTGTAGCCCACTTTCCGTACTGTGCAGATGTACTTTCCGGCGTCGCCCAGCTTTTTGCGCAGGGTGCGGATGTGCATATCCACGGTCCGGCTCTCCACCGAGATGTCAGTACCCCACACCACCTGCAAAATGGTCTCGCGGGTGACGACAAGGTTGGTGTTTTCCAGCAGCAGGCGGAGCAGGCTGTATTCTTTGTAAGTCAGCTCCACCGGTGCGCCGCTGACAGTGACGCTGTGGCGGGCATTGTCCAGCAGGATCTCCCGGAAGCTGTAGACGTTGGGCCGTGCCTCGGGCTCTGCCCGGCGGAGGGCTGCCCGCACCCGGCTCAGGAACTCCATGATGCCAAAGGGCTTGGTGATGTAGTCGTCTGCACCGCAGTCGAGGCCGCGCACGGTGTCCAGCTCGCTGGACTTGGCTGTTATCATGATGATGGGCAGACGCCGCAGGGAAGGGGCGGCGCGGAGCTTTTTCAGGATGGAGAAGCCGTCCTCACCGGGGAGCATCACGTCCAGGATGACCAGTTCCGGCAGCGTGGTGTGGACGGCCTGCCAGAACGGCTCCGAGGACTCGAAGCCCACGGCCTCGTAGCCGTTGGACTGTAATGCATACTGCTCCAATTCACGGATGGCTGAATCGTCTTCTACGATATAGATCATGCCTGTTTGTCCTCCGTTTCGGTGACGTTTTCGTCGGGGAAGAGATAGCGCTCACGGTAGCGGTTCAGGCGGCGCTGGAACTGCTCGCTCTCCTTGGTGGAGGCATGGCCGCTGCGCAGGTCGTTGAGATAGGCGTGGGTGTCGAAGCTGTCCTGTGCCACCTCGATCTGGGCAACTGCCACGTTGCTGCAGTGGTCGCAGACGCGCTCGTAGTTGGTCAGCAGGTCTTCCAGCACGAAGCCATACTCGATGGAACAGCTGCCGGCCTGCAGGCGGGCGACGTGCCGTGCCTTGATGGCACGCACCAGCTCGTCCACGACGGTCTCCAGAGGTTCGACCTTGCTTGCCAGATGCAGGTCATCCTTGCGGAAGGCGTCAGTGGTGCGGTTCAGCACGTCCTGCACGGCGTCCTCAAGCACCTGCAGCTCTTCGCGGGCGTCGGTGGAGAAGTTGATCTCCTTGGTGTGCATCTCCTGTGCGGATTCCAGAAGGTTCACGGAATGGTCGCTGATGCGCTCGAAATCGCTGATGGTGTGGAGCAGAGTATTCACGCTCTGGCTGTCCGCATGGTTCAGCTCACGGCTGGACAACTTGACCAGATAGGTGCCGAGAGCATCTTCGTACTGGTCAACTTTGCTCTCCTCATCCCGGACTTTCTGGGCCAGCGTATCATCCCAGGTGTGGGTCAGGCTCATGGCCTGCATGACACCCACACGGGCCAGCTCGGCCATGTCAGCTGTAGCAGAGTGGGCGCGGGCCACGGCCACAGCCGGGGTGTTCAGCAGACGCTCATCCAGCAGAGCAAAGCTCTCTTTTTCGGCGTCGTCAGGGATGGTGAGGATGGCCAGCTTTTCCAGACCATTTGCGAAGGGGAGAAGGATGAGGGTGGCCGCGATGTTGAAGGCGGAGTGGACCACAGCAATGCCCCAGGCGGCGATGGTCTCGTTCACAAAATCAAAGTGGACCACGGCGTTCAGACCGTAGAAACCGGCCAGAAAGACCGTGACACCGATGATGTTGAAGTAGAGGTGGACCATGGCGGCACGGCGGGCATTCTTATTTGCGCCCACAGAAGAAATCAGCGCGGTGACACAGGTGCCGATATTCTGACCCATGATGATGGGGATAGCGCTGCCGTAAGTGATGACGCCGGTAGCGCTCAGCGCCTGCAGGATGCCAACGCTGGCGCTGGAACTCTGGATGATGCCGGTGACCAGTGCGCCCACCAGAACGCCGAGGATGGGATTGGAGAAGCGGACGAAGAGGTTGGTGAACCATGCCTCACCCTGCAGGGGCTCGACGGCATTGGACATGGTAGTCATGCCGGTCATCAGGATGGCAAAGCCGATGAGGATGGTGCCGATGCCCTTTTTCTTCTCATTCTTGCCCATATAGAGCAGGATGCCGATGAAGGCGAGTATGGGGCTGAAGGAGGTGGGCTTGAGCATCTGGATCCAGATGCTGTCGCCCTGCAGGCCGGAAAGGCTCAGCAGCCAGCTGGTGACAGTGGTACCCACATTGCTGCCCATAATGATGCCGATGGCCTGATGCAGCTCCATGATGCCGCTGTTGACGAAGCCGACCACCATGACGGTGGTAGCACTGGAACTCTGGATGATGGCGGTCACGCACAGACCGAGGAAGAAGCCCTTGAAGGGGTTATCCGTCAGTTTGCTCAGGATCTTCTGCAGATGGCCGCCGGCCTGTTTCTCAAGGGCTTTGCCCATGATGTCCATGCCGAATAGGAACAGAGCCAGACCGCCCAGCAGAGAAAAGACATTGAATAGAGTCATGTTTTACTCCTCACTTGTTGAAGCTTGCGTTTATACATCGACAGCGGCCGTAGAGGACCCGTGCAGGATCATGTCTTAATTTTTTACACGACCTGCACTGGATTTCACCGGTCCTATCCCTGATTATGAGTATACGAGCGGAATGTAAAATCGGAAACCGGCGAAATGTAAAACCCATGTAAAGTAAACTCTATCCCTGCCTCCTATTATATGGTTTTGGCCCCCGGATGCAAGCGCTGGCGCAAAACCAGAAAAGATTCCTGAAAGAATTGTTGTTTTTGCCGCCCGTCTCGATTATAATATAAAAAAGGATAAACTGTGCTGCCTTTTGGTATGGCAGAGCACAGAGGATGCAGGAGGAAAAACGAATGGGGAATTTCGCCGTTTCGCTCAAGCGGCTGGTCGAGAAGGTCAGCCTCGAGGTTATCTATACGCCCTGCGATTTGGATAAGATCAGCGTCGAGATCGCAGAGGTCAACCGTCCCGGCCTGTTTCTGGCCGGTTACTACGATTATTTCGATAAGCTGCGCTTACAGATCATGGGCCTTGCGGAGATGAACTTTCTGGCCGGTCTTACGGCGGAAAAGCGCCGTGAGCGCCTTGACCAGCTGTTCCGCCAGCAACCTCCGGCCGTCATCCTCTGCCGCAACGAGGAATTGGAACCCTTCCCGGAGATGCAGGAGCTTGCAAAGCAGCACGGGGTAGCCCTGCTGCGCTCCAACGAGACGACCTGCACCATGATGGGCAGCCTCATCAGCGTGCTGAACCTTGAACTGGCTCCCCGCATCACCCGCCACGGCGTGCTGGTGGAAGTTTACGGTGAAGGCATCCTCATTCTCGGCGACAGCGGCATCGGCAAGAGCGAGCTGGCCATCGAGCTGGTCAAGCGCGGTCACCGCCTCGTCGCCGACGATGCCGTGGAGCTGCGCAAGATCTCCAACCGTCAGATCATGGGTACTGCGCCGGAAAACATCCGCCACTTCATTGAGCTGCGCGGCATCGGCATCGTCAACGTGGCCCGCGTGTTCGGTGTGGGCGCGGTCAAGGTGAGTGAAAGCCTCGACCTCGTCGTCCAGCTGGAAGCATGGGACCCCACCAAAAACTATCAGCGCACCGGCTTGGAAAGCGAGTATTATGACATTCTGGGCGTCAACATCCCCAGCACCATCATCCCCGTTTCGCCCGGACGCAACCTCGCAGTCGTGCTGGAAACGGCGGCTATCAATAACCGCCAGAAGAAGATGGGTTATAACGCCGCCAAGGAGCTGCTCATCCGTCTGGGCCTGAACGACACGATGGACTGATTTTCTACCGATAGAGGGAGAACGAATGGAACGATTGAAACAGGCTTTGTCCGCTGCGGGCATTGCATACAAAGAAAACGAGCCGCTCAGCGCACACTGCACTTTCCGCATCGGCGGCCCGGCAGATGTCTTTATCCTGCCGGAAAATGAGGCGCAGCTCTGCGCCGCCATCAAGCTGGCGAAGGAAGCGAACGTCAAATATTATCTGCTTGGCAACGGCAGCAACATCCTGTTTGAGGATGCGGGCTACCGGGGAGCTGTCATCAATGTATCGGCCATGAAGAGCGCGATCGGTATTCTTGAAAACATCTGTTTCCCGGGCAAAGATCCGGCCCTGACTTACGATGCTGTCGTTGTCGGTGCAGACAAGATGCTCTCGTCGCTCTGCATGACGGCGCTGGAAAACAGCCTCACCGGTCTTGAGTTTGCCTACGGCATCCCGGGTACGGTGGGCGGAGCGGTCTACATGAACGCCGGAGCTTACGGCGGCGAGATGAAGGACGTGCTGGTCTCCGTGCGGTATCTGACCGCAGAAGGGGAGATTGTTGAGATACCGGCAGAACAGCTCGACCTCAGATACCGCCACAGCATTTTCGAAGAAAACGGCGGTTGCATCCTCTCGGCAAAGTTCCACCTTGCAAGAGGCAATGCCGCCGACATCCGCGCCAGGATGAACGACCTGATGGCCCGTCGCAAAGACAAACAGCCTCTCGACAAGCCCAGCGCCGGCAGCACCTTCAAGCGGCCGGTGGGCGCATTTGCGGCGGCCCTCATCGACCAGTGCGGTCTGCGGGGCTACCGCCATGGCGGCGCAGCCGTCAGTGACAAGCACTGCGGCTTTGTGGTCAATCTGGGTGGAGCGACCTGTGCAGATGTGCTGGCTCTGTGCGATGAGGTGCGTGCCATCGTGAAAGAAAAGACCGGCTACGACCTCGAAAAAGAAATTCGTGTGGTGAAAGCATAAAAGAAAGAGGCGTACAAAATGAATCTTCTCATCGTCAGCGGCCTTTCCGGTGCAGGCAAATCTGTCGCCATGAATGCACTGGAAGACATCGGCTTTTTCTGCATTGATAACATCCCGGCGGCACTGCTGCCCAGCATCACGGCGTTTTCGAAAGCGGGTGACAACCAGCTCAAGCGGGTGGCTCTCTGTATGGACATCCGCGGCTGCCGCACGCCGGAAGAAATCGAAGAAGCTCTTTCTCAGTTGGACGCGCAGAGGATAGAATATGAGATCTTGTTCCTTGATGCCCCGGACGATGTGCTGATGCGCCGCTACAGTGAGACGCGCCGCCGCCATCCGATGAGCATTTCCGACGGCCTTTCCACCCGGGAAGCCTTCCGCAGGGAGCGCGAGATCTTGCAGCCCCTCAAAGACCGGGCAGATTATACCATCAATACCGGCCTGCTCTCCACCTCGCAGAACAAAGAGCGCATCTGCGACCTGTTCAACCAGAACGGCGGCGCGAAGAGCGCCATGCGTCTGACAGTCATGTCCTTCGGCTTCAAGTTCGGCATCCCACCGGAGGCGGATCTTGTTTTGGATGTCCGCTGTCTGCCCAACCCTTTTTATGTCCCGGAACTGAAGCATAAAACAGGTCTTGATGAAGAGGTCGTCGATTTTGTCATGAGCCACCCGGAGGCGCAGGAGCTTTTGAAGCGCTATGAATCGTTTCTGGAATATGCGCTTCCGCTCTACGTCAAGGAAGGCAAAAGCCAGCTCACCATCGCAGTGGGCTGCACCGGCGGCAAGCATCGCTCCATCACATTTGCGCGGAAAATCGCGGAATACTGCGAAAAGCTTGGCTACAAGCCCGGCATCCAGCACCGCGATTCTGTCCGTTGAAAGGATAAACATATCATGAGTTTTGCATCCCAGGCAAGGGAGGAGATCGCCCGGCGCAGTCTGCAGAAGGACTGCTGCGTCCGCGCTGCTGCCTATGGAATTGCCTGCTTCGCCAAGTACTTCGACGCCAGCGGGCTGGTGCTGCAGACGGAACAGGAGCTGACGACGCAGGTGGCTTCCCAGCTGTTTGCGCGCTGCGGCGTACAGGGCGACATCATCGAGAAGCAGCGTCCCAGCGGGGTGGTCTATGAGTTCAGCATCCGCGCACCGGAGCAGGTGGCGCGGATGCACGAGCTTTTCGGCACCACCGGCACCGAGACGAGCCTGCAGATAGACCCCAGACTGATTCGCTGCCAGACGTGCGTCAGCGCGTACATCGGGGCAGCTTTTTTGTGCAGCGGCACGGTCACTGACCCGCAAAAGGAGTATAACATCGAGTTTCTCACCAGCCGCACGAACCTTGCGCGCGACTTCGAAGCCCTGCTGGCGGAGCACGAGTTTGCGCCCCACCGCACCCGCCGCAACGGCGTGAACCTTGTTTACGTCAAGAGCTGCGACAACGTGGAGCACATCCTTTCCTTTATGGGAGCGGCGGAGGCATCGGCCCAGCTCAGCGCCCAGAAGGCTGTCAAGCAGATGCGCAACCAAATCAACCGCCACACAAACTGCGATACCGCAAACCTGGGCAAGACGGCCCGTGCCAACGCCCAGACTCTCAAAGCCATCCGCTTTCTGGAAGAGCAGGGGGCGCTGAAAACGCTGCCCGAGGCGCTGCAGCAGGCAGCAGCCCGGCGGCTGGAATATCCTGATTTATCGCTGGCGGCGCTCTGCGGATGCTTTGACCCGCCCATGAGCAAATCGGGCCTTTCTCACCGGATGAAAAAGCTGGAAGCGCTGGCCGACGCCCTGCGTCAGCGGCTCGAAGAACACACTGAAACAGAGGAGGAAGGAGCATGAGCGATGTGACCGAAGGGAACCGTCAGGGGAGAGACTTCGTTCATCTCCACATCCATACCGAATACAGCCTGCTGGACGGTGCCTGCCGTATCGACCAGCTTATGGACCGCGTCAAGGAGTGTGGTCAGAGCGCCATCGCCATCACAGACCACGGCGTCATGTACGGCTGTGTCCAGTTCTATAAGGCCGCAAAAAAGGCAGGCATCAAGCCTATCATCGGCTGTGAGGTCTATGTGGCCACCCGCACCCGCTTCGATAAAGTCAACAAAATCGACGGCAACAACCATCTTATCCTGCTCTGCAAGAATGAGACCGGCTATAAGAACCTCATCAAGATGGTGTCCGCTGCCTTCGTGGAGGGCTTTTATTCCAAGCCTCGTGTAGATAAGCAGCTTCTTGAGCAGTATCATGAGGGGCTTGTCTGCCTGTCTGCCTGCCTCGCAGGCGAGATCCCGCAAGCCATTCTGGCGGGAGACTACGAGAGGGCAAAGTCCACGGCCCTGTGGTATCAGGAGCTGTTCGGCAAGGGCAATTACTACATCGAACTGCAGGACCACGGCCTCGAAGAGGATACTATCGTCCTGCCCCAGCTCATCAAACTGGCGCGGGAGACCGGCATCCCGATGGCAGCCACCAACGACTCCCACTATCTGCGGAAGGATGACGCCAAGATGCAGAGCATCCTGCTCTGCATCCAGACAGGCAAGACCATTCAGGATGCCGACCGGATGGAGTTCCAGACCGACGAATTTTACGTCAAAACGACGGATGAAATGTATGATTTGTTCGCAATGGTGCCGGAAGCCTGTGCCAACACCCAGAAAATTGCGGACCAGTGCAATTTTGACTTCGACTTTGGACACACCAAAATTCCATATTACAAAGCCCCGAACGGGATGGACAATCAGGAGTTTTTCGAGAAGCTCTGCTGGGACGGCCTCGAGCGCCGCTACGGCTCGGACGTCCCACAGTCCAATAAGGACCGCCTGACCTATGAGATCAGCGTGGTCAAGTCGATGGGCTATACCAACTACTACCTCATTGTCTGGGATTATATCAACTACGCCAAGAGTCAGGGCATTCCGGTAGGCCCGGGCCGTGGCTCAGGCGCGGGCAGCATCGCGGCTTACTGTGTAGGCATCACCGACATCGACCCCATCCGCTACAACCTCATCTTCGAGCGATTCCTGAACCCCGAGCGCGTCAGTATGCCCGATTTTGACGTCGATTTCTGCTACGAGCGCCGTCAGGAGGTCATCGACTACGTCAACCGGAAGTACGGCGCAGACCATGTGGCCCAGATCGTCACCTTTGGCACCATGGCCGCCCGCAACGCCATCCGCGATGTGGGCCGTGTGATGGGTATGCCCTACCAGAGCGTGGATGTGGTGGCAAAGCAGGTGCCGATGGAGCTGAAAATGACGCTGAAACGCGCCTTGGAGGTCTCACCGGAGCTCAAGCGGATGTACGACAGCGACCCGCAGGTCACAGAACTTATCGACACTGCGCTGAAAGTTGAAGGTATGCCCCGCCACGCCTCCACCCATGCGGCCGGCGTCGTCATTACCCCGGAACCGACAGACTATTATCTGCCCCTGGCCACCAACGACGGCCTGCCTGTCACCCAGTTCAATATGACCGAGATCGAAGAGCTGGGCCTGCTGAAAATGGACTTCCTCGGCCTGCGCACCCTGACGGTCATCCGGGACGCGGAGGCGGCCATCCAGAAAAAAGACCCGTCCTTCTCCATCCGAAAGCTGGATTATGACGATGCAGCGACTTATAAGATGCTGGGTCAGGGTGAAACGGAGGGCGTGTTCCAGCTCGAATCCTCGGGTATGAAACAGGTCCTCGTGGGTCTGCAGCCGCAGAACCTTGAAGATGTCATTGCTCTTATCAGTCTTTACCGCCCCGGCCCGATGGACTCCATCCCGACCTACCTGCGCAACCGCCACGAGCCGGATAAAATCAGCTATAAGACCCCTCAGCTGGCCCACATCCTCGACGTCACCAACGGCTGCATCGTCTACCAGGAACAGGTCATGCAGATATTCCGTGAGCTGGCCGGTTTCTCGTTCGGACAGGCAGATAACGTCCGCCGTGCCATGAGTAAAAAGAAGCACGCGGTGATGGAGGCAGAACGCGAGCATTTTGTCCACGGATGCACCGAGCCGGGTCACGAATGCCCGGGCTGTGTCGCCAATGGCATCTCCGAGAAAGTTGCCAACGAAATTTACGATGAAATGTCAAGTTTTGCGTCCTACGCCTTCAATAAAAGCCATGCGGCCTGCTACGCTTACGTCGCATTCCAGACGGCTTATCTCAAGTGTCATTACCCCAGCGAGTTTATGGCCGCATTGCTCACCAGTGTGCTTGACAATACCGACAAAGTCATCGAGTATTCGGGCGAATGCGCCCGCCTGGGCATCAAGGTGCTTCCGCCGGACGTCAATATCTCGAACGGCGGCTTCACGGCGGACAACGGCAAGATTCGTTTCGGCCTGAATGCGGTCAAGAATGTGGGCCGCAACCTCATCGAGCGAGTCGTGGAAGAGAGAAAAGAGAAGCCTTATTCGAGCCTCTATGATTTCTGTAAGCGGATGCACGGCACTGAGCTGAACCGCCGGGCTGTGGAATGTCTTATCAAGGCGGGTGCCTTCGACAGTATGGGCGTCAACCGCCACAGCCTTGTGGAAGCCGTAGACGGCATCATCAAGAGCGTGGAGAGCGACTCCCGCCGCAATCTTGAGGGACAGCTGGACCTGTTCTCGGTGATGAGCGGAGAATCTCAGACTGCTGACACCGACAGCTACGAGATAAAGCCCTTCCCGGAGTACAGCCACACCGAACTGCTCCAGCAGGAGAAAGAGGTCAGCGGCCTCTATCTGTCCGGCCACCCGCTGGACGCCTATCGGGAACAGTCGGCACGCTTTGCGTCCAACAGCATCAAGGAGCTCACCGGCGAGGACGCTCACAAGCTGGACGGCAATCATGTCCGTATCGTGTGTACCATCGTCAAAAACCGGATGATGACCACCAAATCCAACACGATGATGGCCTTCACCAGCGTGGAGGACCTGACCGGTACGATGGAGGTCATCGTCTTCCCACGGGTACTGGATACTTTCCGCGATGCGCTCAAGGAGAATGCCGTCGTGGTCATCGAGGGACGCCTCTCCGTGCGTGAAGATGAGCCTTCCAAGCTGATGGCTGAGAGCATCTCGCTCATCGAGGGCTACGACCCCAAGCACCCGCAGGCCAACCGCCCCAACCTCATGCGGGATGCCGCCCAGCGGCTCTATGTCCGCCTGCCGTCCCGCAGCTGCCCCGAGTATGCAAAGGTCATCAATCTCCTTGAGATATTCGACGGCGATATGCCCGTCATTTTCTATCTCGAGGATGTCAAGCAGAAGCTCGCTGCGCCCCGGAGACTCTATGCTTCGGGCCATCCACTGCTGTTCCAGGAGCTGAAGCGTCTGCTTGGTGAACGCAATGTTGCAACAAAATGACATTTCTGTGCATCAATCATTATGTCCGCGCTGTTTTCAAATGATTAACTTTGTGATATACTTGTCTAAGGCAAGCCATAGCAAATATGTTGCATCGAGTCGGGCCGCATCTGTGGAAGAAGGGGATGCGCGCGCCCCGAGTGGTATGTGAAGAAACAAATTGGAGGGAATCTCTCTATGGAAAAGCAAATCAAGACGATCGGTGTTCTCACCAGCGGCGGCGACGCCCCTGGCATGAACGCAGCTGTCCGTGCCGTGGTCCGTACCGGCCTGCACAAGGGCTTCCGCATGATCGGCATCCAGCGCGGCTATAACGGTCTGCTGAACGGCGAGTGCTTCGAAATGAACCTGCGCAGTGTCTCGAACATCATCTCTGCCGGCGGCACCATCCTTTACACCGCACGCTGCCTTGAGTTCAAGACCAAAGAGGGCCAGGATAAAGGCGCAGCCAAGTGCCGTGAGCTGGGCATCGACGCGCTGGTGGTCATTGGCGGCGACGGTTCTTACCGCGGCGCCCGTGAGCTGGCACACCGCGGCATCCCGATGATCGGCCTGCCCGGCACCATCGACAACGATATTGCCTGCACCGACTACACCATCGGTTACGATACCGCTATGAACACTGCTCTGGAGATGATCGACAAGCTGCGCGACACCACCCAGAGCCATGACCGCTGCAGCGTCGTCGAGGTCATGGGCCGCAACGCTGGTTACATTGCCCTGAATGTCGCCATCGCCTCCGGCGCTATGGCCGTGCTGCTGCCCGAGAAGGAATTCGATATGCAGCGCGACATCCTCGATAAGATCGTCGAGACCCAGCGCACCGGCAAGCGCCACTTCATCGTCATCGTGGCCGAGGGCATCGGCCACTCCCAGGAGATCGCCAACGAGATCCAGGCCCGCACCGGCATCGACACCCGTGCCACCATTCTGGGCCATGTCCAGCGCGGCGGCTCTCCCACGCTGCGTGACCGTGTGAACGCTTCTGCTATGGGCTACCACGCCGTCTGCCTGCTCGAGCAGGGCAAGTATAACCGCATCGTTGGCATGAAGGGTGAGGAGCTGGTGGATTACCCCGTAGATGAGGCCCTCGAGATGACCAAGAGCATCGACCCGGTCCTCGTGGACGTGTGCAATACGATCTCGATTTGATTTTTTGAACATAGCGCAGAGCTGTATTTCTCAGTAAAAAGGGGGAAAGCAGCTCTGCTTTTTTTGTTTACGAAAAACACCGTTTTGTGGTATACTATCGCAAGAGAATCAAGACGCGGCGCTCTGTCCCGCGTCAGGCAGGAGAGTGGAACTGTGGAACTGGAACAAGCCAAGAAGCGCGTAGAGGAACTGCGCGCTGTTATCGAGAAGAATAACCGCCTTTATTACGATCAGGACGCCCCCGAACTGGAGGACTTCGAATACGACGCCCTGATGCGAGAACTAAGGGCGTTGGAAAATCAATTTCCTCAGTTACTAACGGAAGATTCACCTACCCAAAAGGTGGGCGGCACGGCCAGTAGCAAACTTCCGAAAGTGACACATTCTGTTAAAATGGAAAGTTTGCTGGATGCGTTTTCCTACGATGAACTGCGTGATTTCGACCGCAGAGTGCGTGACGCGGGTATCGAGCCGGAGTATGTCGTCGAAATCAAGATCGACGGTCTTTCTTGCAGCCTTGAGTACGAGAACGGTGAACTGGTCCGTGCTTCTACCCGCGGCGATGGTGTCGTGGGCGAGGACGTCACCGCCAATGTCCGGGCTATCAAAAAGATACCGAAAAAGCTGAAGAATGCCCCTGAGTTTCTCGAGGTACGCGGCGAGGTTTATATGCCCCATGAGGCGTTCCAGCACCTCTGCGCCGAGCAGGAATTGCAGGGCGCGGCACCCTTCAAGAATCCCCGCAACGCCGCCGCCGGTTCGCTGCGCCAGAAGGACGCCAAGATCACCGGGAGCCGCGGCCTTTCGATTTTTATTTTCAACGTCCAGCAGGTGCGTGGCAAGGAGCTGACTACCCACGCGGAAAGCCTCGATTACCTCAAAAGTCTCGGCCTGCCGGTCTCGCCCCGCTACCACATCGTCCACGACATTGAGGACGCGATCAAGGAGATCGAGCAGATCGGGCAGAACCGCTCAAAGCTCGATTTCGACATGGATGGTGCGGTCATCAAGGTCAATCACTTCGCCCAGCGCGACCTGATGGGCTCTACCAACAAGTTCCCCCGCTGGGCCATCGCGTTCAAGTATCCGCCCGAAGTCAAGGAGACGACCTTGCGCAGCATCGAGGTCGCTGTGGGCCGCACAGGCGTATTGACCCCGACCGCCTGCTTCGACCCGGTCTTCCTCGCCGGTACGACGGTGGCCCGCGCGACTCTCCACAACGAGGATTTCATCCGCCAGTTCGGTCTCTGCATCGGCGATACCATTCAGGTGCGGAAAGCCGGCGACATCATCCCGGAGGTCATCGGCGTTGTCTGCCACCCGGAGGATGCCGTGCCCTACCAGATGCCGAAGGTCTGCCCCTCCTGCGGGGCACCGGTCGTCCATCTCGAGGATGAAGCTGCCCTGCGCTGCGTCAACCCCGAGTGCCCGGCCCAGTCTCTGCGCAACATCATCCATTTTGCCTCCCGCGACGCTATGGACATCGACGGTCTGGGCACGGCGGTGGCGACCCAGCTGGTGGAAAAAGGTCTCGTCCACACGGTGTCGGATCTCTACGACCTGACCCTCGAGCAGCTGCTGACACTGGAAAAGTTCAAGGAGAAGAAAGCGACGAACCTTCTCCATGCCATCGAAAATTCCAAGCAGAACAATCTTGACAAGCTGCTGTTCGGCTTCGGCATCCGCAACATCGGCGACAAGGCCGCTGCATTGCTGGCTGAGCATTTCGGCACACTGGAAGCCATCCGGGAGGCAGATATTGAAAAAATCAGCGAGATCGACGGTTTCGGAGGCGTGATGGGCCAGAGCGTGGTAGAGTTCTTCGCCAAGGATGGCACCACAGACCTTATCCGTCGTCTGGCTGACGCTGGGGTGAACATGACCTGGAAGGGCGAACCGAAGGGTGATAAGCTGGCGGGAATGACACTGGTCGTCACCGGCACCCTCGAGACGCTCTCCCGCAATGAGGCAGAGGCTCTCATCGTCAAAAACGGCGGCAAAGCCAGCGGCTCGGTCTCCAAAAAGACGGCCTACGTTGTGGCCGGCACAGCGGCAGGCTCCAAGCTGACCAAGGCACAGGCCCTCGGCGTACCTGTGCTGACGGAGGAAGAATTCCTTGCCATGCTGCGGGATGAACCGGAAGCTTAAATAGAATCAACTCAAAAGGCTCATGCAGTGGGTGTCTCCGTTGCGTGGGCCTTTTTTGCGTTCTAAAAACTCTGCCGCCGCATACAGTAGGAGCAAGAAGCCAAAATGACGAGACCGAAGGAGAAACAAGATGGACGAGTATTATCGAGCCGTTCGGGCTCTGCCTGCATGGCTGGCGCGGCCTTTGAGCGCCCTGCCGCCGGACACTGCAGAACAGGTACATGAGATACGCCTCCGGGTCGGCTGCGGAGTACAGCTGACCATCGGCGGAAAGCCCTGCTGCCCGGCGGAGCTGCCTGCTTTGCAGAAGCTCCGGCTGACGCCCTTGCAGATGGAAGAGATATTCGTTACCCTTTGCGGCGGGTCGGTACACAGCCACGAGACAGAAATTGCGGCGGGCTATGTCACGCTCAGCTGCGGGTGCCGCGCCGGGCTGGCCGGACAGTTTTACTGCGCACCGGGGCAGAGCGCCGTCTTGCAGGAGCTGCGCTCGGTGAATATCCGCGTTGCCCGGAACCGGGAATTTCCTCTGCCACAGAAACTCCGGGATATTCTGCAGCAGCGATTTATCGGGATGCTCCTGATGGGGGAACCCGACAGCGGCAAAACGACCCTTCTGCGAGGTGTCGCCCGGGAACTTGCAAAACAAAACAGGGCCGTGGCCGTCATCGACGAGCGGAGAGAGATATTCCCCTCGGAGGAAAGCACGGCGCTTCCGCTCGACATCCTCAGCGGCATCCCCAAGGGACAGGCGGTGCAGATGGCTCTGCGCACCCTCTCGCCGCAGGTCATCTTGTTGGACGAGCTGGGCGGGATGGACGAGCTTTACGCGCTGGAGCAGGGACTTTTCAGCGGGGTGGAATTTATCGCCACACTTCACGCTGCCAGCTGGGAAGAAGCTGCCCGCCGTCCGCAGGTGCAGTATCTGCAAAAGTGTGGTGCGCTCCATGTGGCAGTGCTTCTGAAAGGCCGCACTGCGCCGGGGCAGCTGAAAGAGGTGCGAGCATCGTGAAAACGCTTCGAGTCGTCTGTGCGCTGTTCTGGCTGGGCTGCGGCTGGTGCGCAGGGGATGCGGCCTGCCAGAATACGCGGCAGCATCTGGCGGCGCTGGAAAAGACGCTTTTGCTTTTGCAGCGCGTCCGGCAGGAGATCAGCTATCGTCACACGAACCTCACCTTGCTTTTCCGAAGACTAAAACAGGAGGGGCTTGTCACGGGCGAAAGCTTTCAGGCTCTTTGTCCGCTGCCCGGTCTGACGCGCCCGGAACGCGACTGTTTCATCGAGTGCTTCTCGGGCCTTGGCCGCACGGAGGCAGAGCAGGAGTGCCAGCGGCTGGCATTTTATCAGGAGCGTTTCACGCTGTTTTTGCAGCAGGCGCAGGAACACGCCCGCCCGCAGCTGGAATTGAGCCACAAGCTGGGATTTGCTGCCGGACTGGCGGCGGCCATCCTCTGCCTCTGATGAAAGATAGGGGGAATGTGTATGGACATCGACCTGATTTTCAAGATCGCGGCCATCGGCATCATCGTGGCGGTGCTCAACCAGCTGCTCATCCGCTCAGGCCGGGAAGACCAGGCCATGATGACCACACTGGCGGGGCTGGTGGTGGTGCTGTCCATCCTGGTCAAGCAGATCAGTGTTCTTTTCGTCACCATCAAGTCCCTCTTTGCGCTATGAGCGCCCTCACGATGCTGGGGCTTGCGGTGATGGGGGCTGTGCTGTACACCCTGTTCCAGAAAAGCGCCCCGGCTTTCGGGCTGTTCGTCTCAATGGGAGCCGCTGCCCTTGTACTATGGAAAATCAGCACGGCGGCGCAGACCGTGCTTTCCGGGCTGACAAAACTGGAACAGCGGGCAGGCGGCGACGCCTTTTCCTGTCTGCTGCGGTGTACAGGTGTCATCCTGCTGGCCGATTACGCCCACTCGCTCTGCGAGGAGGCGGGAGCTGAATCGCTGGCGTGGTGTACGGCACTGGCCGGACGGGTGCTGGTGCTTGCGGCAGCATGGCCCCTGCTGGAAGAGATCGGCCAGAAGATAGGGAGCATCGCAGGATGAAAAGAGACAAGCTTTTCCGTTTGAGTCTGGCAATACTGTTCTTGTGGACGAGCTTTGCACTCGCGGCCCCGGCGGCGATGGCCGCTTCGAGCACAGCTCTGCCGGGCAGTTCTCTCTGGGAGCCCTATTTGCAGCAGAGCCGCATCGACCTCGAAAAGGCGGCATCCTCACCGTGGGAAACACTGAAAAGCTTTCTGCCCCGATCCTTCGGCGCACTGGTGCGCCAGACGGCAAGTCGCTATACGTCAGTGCTCCTGTTCCTGACGCTGACAGCGGTGCTGGGGCTTCTTGCCGGGGAATGCACCGATGGGGCCTTGCTGGATCTGGTGGCGGCAGGCGGCTGCGGCGTCCTGCTCTGGGGGAGTCTGCTGGAAGAAGCCCAGAAGCTTTGTGAACAGGTGGAGAGCTGGCGCAGCTTTCTGTTGGGGTTCCTTCCCGTCTATGCCGGTGTCCTCACGATGGGAGGGGAAGGAGCAGCAGGCAGTGCGGCCAGTGGAGCGCTGCTGACGGCACTCTGCTTTCTGGCTCAGCTGGCAGCGGCCTTTGTTCAGCCGCTGCTCCACTGCTATCTGATGCTCAGCATGGCCTGCTGCGTCAGCTCTGAACCAGCCCTCGGCGTTTTCTGCAAGGGCGTCGGCAGTGCGCTCCGTCAGGCTCTGGGCTGGGCCGGAAAAATTCTGGTGGCTCTGCTGGGCCTGCAGAGGGCTGCAGCATTCCAGCTGGACCGCTTTTCGCTCCGTACCGGCCAGCTTTTGGCAGGGAGCGTTCCCATCATCGGGCAGACTCTCAGCAGTGCATCGGAATCCATCCTCGCGGGGATACAGCTCCTCAAGAGCGGGCTGGGGCTGGCAGCTCTGTCGGTGCTGGGCGCGGAGTTCGTGCCGCTCTATCTGGGGCTGATGATACAGCTGGCTCTTCTGATGGGCTGCAGTCTGCTCTGCAGTCTCACTGGCATCTCCCGTTGCCGCGCATTATTCGACTGTTTTGCCGAGGCGGTGCGCTGTATGGCAGCGGTGGTGGCGCTTTTCTTCGGGCTGGCGGCGGCAGGGGTAACACTGCTGTTCATCGTAGGAGGTGGTTCATGATGCAGGCACTGGAACGGGCGGCGGCGGTCTTCTGTACGGCCTGTATCTGCGCCGAGCTGCTCTCCCGCTTTGTCGGACAGGGCTGGGGGCAGAAGTGCATAAAAGCGGTGGCAGGGCTATATATTCTAGTAGTCTTTGCGGATGCTCTGCCCGGCGCAAAGGCGCAGTTTGCCGCATTGGAACTGCCGCAGGTGCCGGCGGTCTCGGTAGGCAGTCTGGAGGATGCTGTTCTGGCACAGACGGCAGAAGAACTCTCCCGTACGCTCGAAGAACGCTGCCTCAGCGAGGCGGGTGTTTCGCTCAGGCTGAATATCATTCTGAGCCAGACCGCTGAGGGCGTGGAAGCGGCTGAGGTACAGATCGTCCCTCAGGACGCCGTCACTGCCTCGCAGAAGCGGGCAATAGAAACGCTGCTGGAAGGACAGCTTCAGCTGGGACCGGAATGCATCAAATGGAACAGCCCCAGCGGGGAGGATGTGCCATGAACAACAAGCTTTTTTCGCGGCTGAAGGACCTCGCGCAGAAGGAAAACCGCGCCCGGCTGGCGGTTTTGCTGGGCGCGGCGGCCATGCTGCTCATCCTGCTGTCGGAGCTGTTCACCCCTTCAGAGAAGACCGCCGCAGCAAGCGCCGCCCCGGCGGATGACAACGTCTACCGTCAGCAGCTCGAGCAGCAGCTTTCCGGCCTCATCGCGCAGGTAGAGGGCGCGGGAAAGACCACCGTGATGATAACACTGGAAAGCGGAGAGGAGACCATCTATGCTCTGGACACGCTCTCGGGACAGACCCAGGAACAGCAGACCCATGTGCTGCTGGACGACGGGACCGCGCTGGCACAGACAGTCTGCACCCCCAGAGTGTGCGGGGTGGCCGTGGTGTGCGAGGGCGGGGGAGATGTCCGGGTCGCCGCCCGAATCACCGAGCTGGTGGGGGCGCTGCTGGATGTTCCGTCCAACCGCATCTGCGTAGAGCAGCGCCGGGAATGATTTTTTGCAGCGATGAAATATAAGTTATGCAAGGAGGAGACACAAATGAGAGCTATCACCAAAAACACACGCAGGGTCACAGCGCTGACCCTTGCGGCCGCGCTGGTCGTGGCGGTATACCTTAACTGGCAGTATGCCCGCACCGGCATCGGTGTGGATGAAGAGGCTGTCAACGTCTCGGCGGTGGCTGTGGAGGGTGAGCCTGTGGCGGCACCCGTGACCGACGGGCTGATGACGGAGGCTGAAGCGGTATCCAGTGCCAACAAGAATTATGGGGAGGCCCAGCTCGTCAGTGTGGCCAACGACGCAGGAGCGAAATTCTTTGAGGAAGCCCGTCTCAAGCGCCAGAAAGCTCACGATGAAGCGATGGACACGATCCAGAAGACCCTCAAGACCTCGGGCCTTTCCGCCGAGGAGAAAAAAGGTTATACCCAGCAGCTGACTTCCAACCTCGAAGACCTCAACGCAGAAAATGAGATAGAAACGCTGGTCAAGGCGAAAGGCTTTGCCGACTGCCTCTGCTTTTTACAGTCCGGCCGGGCTGACCTGACCGTGATGACCTCCGGCGACGCGCTGACGGCGGCACAGGTGGCCCAGATACGGGACATCGTGCTCAGCAAGAGCGAGGTGACTGCGCAGAATATTACTGTGGTGGAAGTGAAGTAAGGTGTTGTATAAAACCGGAGAAAATGGTATAATGACATCAAAGGTTTTGCAAAGGGGTACTCTCTTTGCATGGAACGCATAAAATAAAATGGGCATTCGCTCATTTTGGATGGAGGGCCATAGAATGGATTTACAGAACATGGATCTTAAAGGCGGCAGTCTGCAGATCTCCACAGAGGTCATCGGCAAGATCGCCCGCTGTGCAGCGCTGGAGATCGAGGGCGTGGCAGAAGTGTCCTGCGGCAAGCAGAACCGGAAGGTGAAAGACCTTCTCGAGCGCGCCAACGTCCAGTCGCCCGTTACCGTAGAGATGCGAGACGGCACGGCAGAGATCACTCTGGAAATTGTAGCAGCCTTTGGCGCGCGCATCCCGGCTGTGGCTGAAAAGGTGCAGGAAAACGTCAAGTCTGCCGTCCAGAACATGACCAATGTCACGGTCAGCCGCGTTGACCTCGTCATTGCCGGTCTGGCCCCGGCGGCTGAGCCGCAGGCCTGAGCCGAGAAACAAAACGTAAAAGAGAATTGCGGTCGGCCTTCCCGCAAAAGGGAGGGCCTTGCCGCTGTGAGAGGAACATTATGGAAAATATTTTGCCCCGTCGTGAAGCACGCGAAAATGCATTTCTGCTGGCATTTTCTCAGACCTTTGGTGACATTCCCCTGCAGGAGGCTCTGGACAACCACCACGAGTGCGATGAAGAGCATCCGGTGGATGTTTTTGGCCAGCGCCTGCTGCGGGCTTATTATGAGCATTCCGCAGAGGTGGACGACCTCATCAGCGCCCATCTGCGCAACTGGACGATGGAGCGTCTGCCCCGCGTGAGCCTGACGGTGCTCCGTCTGGGTCTGGCCGAGATGCTGTACGGCGACGAGAAAAAGCCTGGCGTCGTCATCAATGAGGCAGTCGAGCTGACCAAAAAGTATGGCGCAGACGAGGATTATCAGTTCGTCAACGGTCTGCTGGGTACGGTGGCACGCGAGCAGGGTCTGGACGCAGAGCCTGAGCAGCTGTGAGCAGCTATACGCTGGGCATCGACACCAGCAATTATGCAACCTCTCTGGCTGTCTTTGATACAGCCGGAGAGGTTGTTTGCGCAAAAAAGCGTTTCCTTCCGGTGAAGGAGGGCCAGCTTGGGCTGCGCCAGAGCGACGCCCTTTTTCACCACACAGCCGCTCTGCCTGAGATGCTGAAAGAACTGAGCGGCGAATTCGATTTGACCAAAATCAGTGCCGTAGGCGTGTCGGAAAAGCCCCGTCCGGTAGAGGGCAGTTATATGCCCTGTTTTCTGGCGGGCGTCAGCGCTGCCGAGGCGTTCGCGCTGGCCCGGGGCATCCCGCTCGTCCGCACGACCCATCAGCAGGGCCATGCGGCGGCGGCACTGTTTGCGGCCAAGGGTGAAGAGTTCTTCCGCGAGAAAACACTGCTGTTCCATATTTCCGGTGGCACGACTGACCTGCTCCTTTGCGATGAAGTGAAGCATATCGAGACGCTGGGGACCAGCTCCGACCTCTACGCCGGACAGGCTGTGGACCGTGTGGGCGTCAAGCTGGGCTTTGGATTCCCGGCTGGCGTCGAAGTCTCTCGTCTGGCCGCGGAATGTGATGTGACGATAAAACCGAAATCCAGTGTCCGAGGCATGGAATGCAGCCTTTCCGGGCTGGAAAACCAGTGCAATGCTTTGTTGACAGCTGGCAAAAGCCCTGCCTATGTCTGTAAGTACTGCCTGCTCTGCGTGGCAGATACCGTGGTCAAGATGACCAAAGCGGCTCAGAAGGAATATCCCGGGCTTGCTGTGGTCTGTGCAGGCGGCGTGATGAGCAGTGACATCATTCGCAGCTGTGTGCAGCAGCGCCTCCCGCAGGTGTATTTCGTACCCGGCCAGTATTCCAGTGACAACGCCATCGGCGTATCTATCCTCGCCGCACGGGAGGCCGGGCTATGGCTGAAGTGATCACCGTCTCGGCCCTGAACCAGTATGTCAAGACGCTGCTGGATGCAAATGACATCCTGTTCGATTTGGCGCTGCGAGGCGAGATCGCAAACTTCGTACAGAACGCCCGCAGCGGCCACTGTTATTTTTCTCTCCGGGACGCCAGCGCCAGTGTCAAAGCGGTGATGTTCCGCTCAGATGCGCGGCGGCTGGGCTTCCGCCCGGAAGAGGGCATGAAGGTAGTCGTGCGATGTCGTGCTACTCTTTATGAGCGGGACGGAGCGTTCCAGATCTATGTCAACGAGATGTTCCCGGACGGCATTGGTGCGGCGCAGCTTGCTTTTGAGCAGCTGAAAGCCAAACTCGAGCAGGAGGGACTTTTTGCGGTAGAGCACAAAAAGCCGCTGCCCACGTATCCCAAATGCATCGGCGTCGTCACCAGCAAGACCGGCGCGGCATTGCAGGACATTCGCAATGTCATTGGTCGGCGCTGGCCTGCGGCGAAACTCCTGCTCTGCCCGGTCAATGTGCAGGGCTTTGAGGCGGCGCAGCAGGTCGCAGATGCCATCGGAAAGCTGGACAAAAGCGGTCGGGTAGACGAAATTATCGTAGCCCGGGGCGGCGGCAGCAGGGAAGACCTCTGGGTCTTCAACGCCGAGGTCATCGCCCGGGCAGCTTACCGCTGCAAAGTGCCGCTTATCAGTGCTATTGGGCATGAGATAGACTTTACCATTTTAGACTTTGTGGCGGACCGCCGTGCGCCGACCCCGTCGGCTGCGGCAGAACTAGCCGTGCCGGATCGTGCAGAGCTTCTGCGGGCCCTGTCCCAGCTGGAACAGGGCTGTCAGAGCGCGATGCAGCGCCGTCTGGATGCAGCATCTGGTCGTCTGATGATGGCTGAGCAGCAGCTTTCCTATGATTTGACCCGCCGGAAACTGACTAATGGGCAGGCAGAGCTTGCCGCAGTGCAGAAAGAACTCGAGGCGGCTGCGCAGAGCTGTATTCAGAAGCGGCAGGCGCAGCTGCGCCACACCGCAGCACTGGCCGACTCGCTCAGCCCCTACCGGGTACTGGGGCGCGGCTATGCGATGGTATATGACAGCAAAGGCAGGCTGTGCAGTGCAGATGTTCTTGCAACCGGTGATAAGCTCACCCTGCGCGGTGCAGCGCACACAGCAGAATGTACGGTCACGTCCGTGGAGGAACTGAATGAGAGCACCCAAAAGCTTTGAAGACGGCATGGCCCGTCTGGAAACCATCCTGAGCCAGATGCAGAGCGAAGAGACGACCCTTTCTGAGTCGGTCAAGCTCTATGCAGAAGCGGCTTCGCTGATGGAATACTGCCATGCTGCGCTGGAAAAAGCATCGCTTCAAATGGAGGAGATCGATGCTTCCCGCAGCGAAAAGGCAGGACCCGAAACAGAAGAATAAAAGCAAACAGTTTGCAGGGAGGAACCATTATGGAGAGCGCAGAGTATAAAAAGCAGTATGACGAATATCTGGCCCGTGCTGAAAAGGCATTGAGCCAGGCGTGTGAGCGCTATCTGCCTGAGGAATCTGACGTCTGCCGCGCAGCGCGCTACAGCCTGCTGGGCGGTGGCAAGCGCATTCGCGCTGTGCTGGTGCTGGCCGTGTGTGATATGCTCCACGGCAATGCCGAGGCAGCTGAGCAGTTTGCAGCCGCAGTCGAGATGCTGCACTGCTATTCGCTCATCCATGATGACCTGCCCTGCATGGATAACGACGATATGCGCCGCGGCAAGCCCTCCTGCCACAAGGCATTCGGCGAATCCACCGCGATGCTGGCCGGTGACGTCCTGCTGACCGAGGCTTTCGAGGCAGTCGCCGGTGCGCCTGCTCCCGCTTCTGTCTGTGTCCACGCGGCACAGGCGCTGGGCGCAGGTGCAGGCAGCCGAGGCATGGTGTACGGTCAGGAACTCGATTTGAAATATGAGGCGCTTGCCGCTACCGAGGAACAGCTCCGTCTCATCCACCGCCACAAGACCGGCGCACTCATCAATGCAGCCATCCAGATGGGCAGTGCTGCAGCACAGGCCAATGAGGTTCAGCGTAAGGCGCTGGAAGCATATGCTTATGGCATCGGCCTCGTGTTCCAGGTCGTGGACGATGTGCTGGACGTGACCGGAACCGCCGAGCAGCTGGGCAAACCCATTGGCAGCGATAGCGAAAATGGCAAAACGACTTTTGTCACCCTGTTCGGCGTTGACGGTGCCATGCAGCTGGCGGAAAAGCTGAATGACGAGACCTGCACAGCGCTGCGCGACGCATTCGGCGAAAAGAGTGCGTTTTTGGAGCAGCTGGCCCGCACACTGCTGAACCGCCGCAGCTGAGCCGGTCGCATTCTGCGCCGAAATCGTCTCAGAAATCGCACAGGACTACATATCGCAAATGCGCTGCTTTTTGAGACGTCGGCTGTGGGATTGCGATAAAATTCAAGAAGGTGAACAAACTATGCAATTTATCAAAGAATTGTTCTCGGTCAACGAGATATTGACTGTTTCCATCGTGGGCTGGTTCGTTGCACAGGTGCTCAAGACCATCATCAACTTTATCCTGCTGGGCAAGTTCCAGCTCGAGAGGATGTGGGGCGACGGCGGTATGCCCAGTGCCCACAGCGCGACAGTCTGCGCGATGGTCATTGCCGCAGCCCGCAGCGAGGGAGTCAGCTCGGCTATTTTTGCTGTGGCCAGTGTGGTCGCCATCATCACCATGCACGATGCAATGGGTGTGCGCCACGAGACGGGCGAGCAGGCCAAAGTGCTCAACCAGATGATCGAAGAGTGGATCGACATCAGCGAAAAGAACTCTCCGTTTTTGCAGAATATGCATCTGAAGGAGATGGTCGGCCATACGCCCCTGCAGGTCATGGCTGGCATGGTCGTCGGCATCGTGGTCGGCTGCCTGTATCCCATGCACCTTGTCTAAGTAAAAAACATCAGGAATTTAAAATGTGAGGAGGACGGTCATTTTATGCATCCTTCATTGCTTCAGAATATTTCACAGCCTCGTGACCTGAAGCGCTTGAACAGCGCGCAGATCCAGCAGCTCTGCGGCGAGATCCGTCAGTTTTTGCTGGACAGCGTATCCAAAACTGGCGGACATCTTGCTTCCAATCTCGGCACGGTCGAGTTGACGGTAGCACTTCATCGTGTCTTTGAGACCCCTCAGGACGCTTTCGTGTTTGACGTAGGACATCAGTGCTACACCCATAAGCTCCTGACCGGGAGGTATAAGCGCTTTGGCACCTTGCGGCAGCTGGACGGACTTTCGGGCTTTCCGAATCCCAATGAGAGCGCCCATGACGCTTTTATCGCCGGACATGGCAATACGGCTCTTTCTGTTGCCATCGGCATCGCATGGGCCAAAAAGCTGAAAGGGGAGCCGGGCCATGTGGTGGCCATCATCGGCGACGGTGCGTTCACCGGCGGCATGGTCTACGAGGGGATGAACAATATCGGAAAGCTGGACAATCTCTTGGTCATCCTTAACGATAATAAAATGTCCATTTCCCATAATGTCGGTGCGTTGGCAAGCTATCTGGGCCATCTGCGCACTACAAACGGCTATTTTACGGCCAAGGAAAATGTCAACAGTTTCCTGAACGGTGTGCCTGTCATCGGAGCGCCCATCAAAAGCGCTCTTCAGAACAGCAAAAAAGCAATTCGCCGGGCCATGTACCATTCCACGATGTTCGAGGATATGGGGTTTCACTATTTTGGACTCATCGACGGCCACGACGAGCCGGAATTGGAACGCATTTTCCAGACTGTTTGTGCTCAGCCCGGGCCGACATTGCTCCATGTCGTGACGAAAAAGGGCAAGGGCTATGCGCCCGCTGAGTCGAACCCCGGCAATTACCATGGCGTTTCCAAGTTCGACCTGACCGGCATCCCTGACCCCGAGGTCGCTCCGGCAGAGTCGTTCTCGAATGCCTTTGGCCGGACGCTCAGCGCTGCCGGAGACACCGATAAGACCCTCTGTGCCATTACTGCCGCCATGAAATATGGCACAGGTCTGCAGTTTTTCAGTCATGCCCATCCGGAGCGCTTCTTCGATGTCGGCATGGCCGAACAGCATGCCGTGACCTTTGCAGCTGGTCTGGCCAGCAAGGGGATGCTTCCGGTGGTCTGCATTTATTCGACCTTCCTGCAGCGCAGCTACGACCAGATCATCCATGACGTCAACCTTCTGCGTGAAAATGTCGTCTTCGCGGTGGACCGTGCAGGTTTCGTCCCCGGAGACGGTGAGACACACCAGGGCATCTACGACCCGGCTTTTCTCAGCCAGACCGGAATGCCCATCTATTCGCCTTCGAACTACGAAGAACTGCGGCATTGGCTTCCCATCCTGCTGAGCCATGAGATGCAGGGGCCCCGGGCCATCCGTTACCCCCGCGGCGGAGAGAGCAAAGCTCTGGCAAAATACGGCTGCTCGGGCAAGGAATACGATAAACTCATTTTCACACCGGGTGCAAAGACCGCACTGGTGAGCTACGCCGATGAGGTAGAAGATGTTCTCACTGCCGCAGAGCTGCTGGCTAAAGAGGGCATCCCCTGCGATGTTTATAAGCTGGTGCGCATCTTCCCGTTTGAGGAAGAACTGATTCGTGACCTTTCAGCCTATCCCGTCGTTCTGATGGCCGAAGAGTGCGTGGCCTGCGGCGGCATCGGCGAACACCTTGCCCGCGCCCTGCAGGATGCTGGCTGGCAGGGCCGGTACATCCACCGTGCTGTGAAGAAGCTGTGCCTGCCTCACGCGACGGTGCCTCAAATTAAACAGGCAACCGGGCTGGATGCCGCACATCTGGCCGAGGCTGTGCGGGAAGCAGACCCGAAAGGAGAGGAAACACTTTGAAAATTCGTTTGGATCAATATCTGGTGCAGCACGGCATGATCCAGAGCCGTGAGCGCGCCAAAGCCCTCATCATGGCCGGTGTCGTTTTTGTCAACGAGCAGAAGGTGGACAAGGCCGGCGAGATGATAAAGGAAGACGCCAAGGTCGAGGTGCGAGGCCACGACATCGGCTATGTCAGCCGCGGCGGCCTCAAACTGGAAAAGGCAATGCAGTGCTTTCCTCTGACGCCGAACGGTAAGGTCTGTATGGACATTGGTGCATCCACCGGCGGCTTTACCGATTGTATGCTGCAGAACGGCGCAGTCAAGGTCTATGCTGTGGATGTCGGCTACGGTCAGCTGGCATGGAGCCTGCGCACCGACGAGCGCGTCGTCAACATGGAGCGCACCAATATCCGCAATGTCACGCTGGACATGCTGGCAGAGCCTGTTGAGTTTTTCAGCGTGGATGTGTCGTTTATCTCGCTGCATCATATCTTCCCGGTGGCGCAGGCTATCACGACGCCCGACGCAATGGGTGTCTGCCTCGTCAAGCCTCAGTTTGAGGCTGGCCGCGAGAAGGTGGGCAAAAACGGTGTCGTCCGCGACCCTGCCACCCACCGCGAAGTTCTCCACAATGCGATGGGCTATGCCGCTGCAAACGGTTTCGTCGTGCGCGGACTGGATTTCAGCCCCGTCAAAGGCCCTGAGGGCAACATTGAGTACCTGATGTTCGTCCAGAAGAGCGAACAGCCCGGTGTGCTGGATGATTCTGTTGCCGAGCAGGTCGTAGCGGCAAGCCACAGCTCTCTGGACAAGTAAATCTGCTGGGAGACGGAGGAATAAACCGCCCTATGACTGTTTACATTTCGCCAAACCCCGGAAAGGAACAGGCTGCCGACACTGCCCGCCGGGCAGCGCAGCTCCTGCTGATGCAGGGGGCTGTCGTCCTGATGCGGGATGACCTAAAAGAGTCCTGCTATGTGGAAGGTGTACAGTACCTTCCTTTGGAAGAATGCCTTCCGCGCACCGATGTCATCCTGACCATCGGTGGTGATGGAACCATCCTGCATGAGGCAAATTTTACGCTGCAATATCAAAAACCCATCCTCGGCATTAACATCGGACGCTGCGGCTTCCTCGCCACCTGTGAGGTGGATGAAATGGAAGAAAAACTCGCCGCTCTGGTGCGGGGAGAATATATGCTGGACAGTCGGATGCTGCTCTATGTGCGGGTGCTGGGCGAGGATGGCTGGGAAGGCCATGCCCTTAACGATGTGGTCGTGACGAAAGGCCGCCTGCAGCAGGCCATCGACTTCAGCATCTACTGCGACGACATCCTCGTAGAGCATTACCGTGGTGACGGCGTCATCGTGGCGACCCCTACAGGCTCCACAGCCTATTCGCTGGCGGCCGGCGGGCCGATCTTGGACTCGCAGACCAAGGGCATCGTCGTCACTCCCATCTGTCCCCACAGTCTGACCAGCCCTGCGATGGTCTTTGCTCAGGAGCGCAAAATAAACATCTGTGTGGGGCAGGTCATCGACAACGAAGTGTTCCTGAGCTGCGACGGCGCAGCGGAATATCCGCTCAGTGCCGGCTCGACGGCGGAGATACGCCTCTCCGACCAGATCGTACAGCTCGTCACCTTCAGCAGGGCGGACCAGTTTCAGGCCATCGACCAGAAGCTGCGCAGCCGGAGATAATAACAAGAGGAGGCAAGGAATATGGGCCGAAACAATCCAGCTGAGGCAAAAGGCAAGACGGAACGTCAGCAGACGATCCTCCGCCTCATTCAGGAACATCCTATCAGCCGACAGGAGGTACTTCTCGAGCATCTGCGCCAGGAGGGCTTCGAGGTGACACAGGCTACCATTTCCAGGGACATCCGGGAGCTGTGCCTCGTCAAAGCTGCCACCGCCGACGGCTACCGCTATGTTTCCAGCCACAACGAAAGCCTCAACCCCAAGATGCAGGGCCGATTTGAGACGATATTCCACGAGTCTGTGCTGGGGGTGGATTTTGCCGGACATGTCGTGCTGGTGAAGTGCTACTCCGGCATGGCGAACGCTGCCTGTGAGGTATTCGACGCCTTGAAATGGAAGAATGTCGTCGGTACGCTTTCCGGCGACGATACATTCCTTATCGTAGCCCGTTCGGAGCGGGACGCAAAGACCATCTGTTCGGAACTGACCCGTCATATCGGGCAGAAATAAACGCGGGAGTGAAACTATGCTGAGCAGCCTGCAAATCGAAAATGTTGCAGTTATCCAGAAAGCAAACGTCCATTTCGAAAAGGGCCTCAACGTCCTGACCGGTGAGACGGGCGCAGGTAAATCCATCCTCATCGACTCCATCAACGCCATTCTGGGCAACCGCACTTCCAAGGATCTTGTGCGCACCGGTGCGGCTAAGGCCGTCATCCGGGCCGCGTTCGAGGACGTGCCGCCTGCTGTTCTCGACAGCCTCGAAAAGGCAGGCTATGAGCGCTCGGAGGCCCTGCTGCTCAGCCGTGAGATCACCGCCGAGGGTAAGAGCACCTGCCGTATCAACGGGATGCCGGCCACTGCCGCCGTCCTGCGGGAGCTGTGCGGCGGGCTTATCAACATCAACGGTCAGCACGACTCCGTGGGTCTGCTGAACCCGGCCCGTCATGAGGGCATTCTGGATGCTTACGCCCAGAACAGCGCTGAGTATCAGGCGTATTATGCTATCTACCGGGAACTGGTCGGCGTCAAAAAGACGCTGGACGCCATGATAACCGACGAGAGCGAAAAGCAGCGCCGTATCGATCTGCTGAGCTATCAGGTGCAGGAGATCGACGATGCCGGCCTGACGGCAGGGGAGGAGCAGACGCTGGAAAGCCGCCGCAAAGTGCTGGCAAATGCGTCCACCATCCGAGACCGTATCGCACAGTGTTATGCGTTGCTCTCCGGCGGCGACGAGGCCCCGGGGGCTGTTGACCTTCTGGGCGAAGCCTCCAACGCTGTGGACGCAGCGGCACAGCTCGACGGAGAGCTGTCTGCCGGTGCGGGCCAGCTGCTCGACCTTTATTACACCGCGAAGGACGTCGCCGCAGACCTCATTGGCCGTCTGGACGCCTACGACACCAACGACGCAGAGCTGGACGAGATCGAGCAGCGCATCGACCTTATCTATAAGCTCCGGCGGAAGTACGGCGACACCGTAGAGGACATCCTCGCCTTTGGCGAACGGGCACGGAAAGAACTTGAGATGATACAGTCCTCGCAGGAGAGGGTAGAACACTTGCAGAAAGAGCAGCGCCGCCTTTACACCCTCGCGCGGGAAAAGGCCGAAGCTCTGACCCAGACCCGTCTGAAAGCCTTCGATGAGCTGAACAAGCGTATCTCTGGCACGCTGGACTTCCTGAACATGCCGGGCGTGCGGATGACGCTTCGCCATTCGCGCGGGCCGCTGGCCAGCCATGGACAGGACAGCATCGAGTTTTATATCTCCACAAACCCCGGCGAAGCCCCGAAGCCTCTGGCAAAGATCGCCTCGGGCGGTGAGTTGAGCCGTATTACCCTTGCCATTAAAAACGCAATGGCTGATAAGGATGCCGTTCCGACGGTCATCTATGACGAGATCGACAGCGGCGTATCGGGCAAAGCAGCCAGCCGTATCGGCGAGGTACTGCGTCAGAGCGCCGAGGGCCATCAGATCCTCTGCATCACTCATACGGCACAGATCGCTGCGCTGGCCGACTGCCATCTGCTTATCCAGAAAAATATCACGAACGAGCGCACCTATACTGAGATACACCCGCTGGACGAGAATGGCCGTGTAGAGGCGCTGGCCCGCCTCATCTCCGGCGACCATGTCACGGAGCTTTCGCTGGCCAATGCCCGGGAAATGCTGGACCGGAACACAGAAAAATAAGAAAAAGCCAGCGCTTGACATTCCGGCAGGGATGTGCTAAACTGAATCTCGTTGAAAGGCGAAGATGGGAACCGAGTACCCTGATGCGCTCTGCCCAGAGAGGCCCCGGCTGGTGAAAGGGGCTGCAGAGACGCAGGCGAAATACGTCCCTGAGCTGCAGGCTGAACGAATAGTAGGCTGTGCCGCGTGCGAGCGTTACAAACGCAGGAGTGTCACTCTACTCTGGGGTGCGCACTCGTGAGGCCGTCTCTGTGAAGAGGCGGCAAACAGAGGTGGTACCGCGAATTTTATCGCCCTCTGCCAAATTTATTTTGGCAGAGGGTGTTTTATTTTCCCTCTGCCCGACAAACAGGAGGAAATTTTTATGACTCTGTACGAAGAACTCAAGGCCCGCGGCCTCGTGGCTCAGATCACCGATGACGAGATCATCGACCTCATCAACAACGGCAAGGCCACCTTCTACATCGGCTTTGACTGCACCGCCGACAGCCTGACTGCCGGCCACTTCATGGCCCTGACCCTGATGAAGCGTCTGCAGATGGCAGGCAACAAGCCCATCGCCCTCATCGGCGGCGGCACCACCATGATCGGCGACCCCTCCGGCCGCACCGATATGCGCAAGATGCTGACCAAGGAGGACATCGCCCACAACGCCGCCTGCTTCAAGAAGCAGATGGAGAAGTTCATCGACTTCTCCGACGGCAAGGCTTTGATGCTGAATAACGCCGACTGGCTGCTGAATCTGAACTACGTCGAGCTGCTGCGCGACGTGGGCGCCTGCTTCTCCGTCAACAACATGCTGCGCGCCAAGTGCTATGAGCAGCGCATGGAGAAGGGTCTGTCCTTCCTCGAGTTCAACTACATGATCATGCAGAGCTACGACTTCTACTACATGTTCCAGCA
>ENA-OWYG01000201-OWYG01000201.1-human-gut-metagenome-genome-assembly--contig:-NODE-201-length-41292-cov-33.407425_pt1 | contig 41292 bp, 34 predicted proteins | sample MGYA00249747_ERZ652080 | MGnify/ENA primary metagenome ERZ652080 (study PRJEB26925, sample SAMN05827071) | human gut metagenome | biome: ENVO:2100002; feature: ENVO:00000062; material: ENVO:00002003...
TTCTCTCTCAGAATGGCGGCGCGGGCGGAGCAGAGATCGTTCTCCGCAGCCGCCAGCGCATCCTTGTCCGTGGCGCCCACAAGGTTCCGCAGCACGTTCGTTCCTGGAATCAGGTAGGGATCGAAGACACGCGCCATCGTCACTCCAATCCGTAACGGCGGCGGGTGCGGGAAAGAAGCTCGGCGCTGCCGATGCTCCCCCGCGCATATTCTCCGGCATCGCGTATGAAGGCCCTCGTCACGTCACCGCCTTCCAGCCGCACGGACTGCACCGACAGTCCGACGTTCTCCGTGCGGCGGCGCATCTCGGATTCAGATATCGTTCCGAACATTGCACCTCCTTTTCTCTTTAGATTCTAGCAAAACCGACGGCCCTTAGACGGAGCCGCGCCTGATTCCGCTCCTAAAGTCCTTCATTCCAGTCGCAATCCTTTCGCCAGATGCCACGCATGACACGTCAGGCACGCCACCGCACCGTCATCGCCCAGAAGGAGCATCAGATCGGCAAGCTCCGGGACGAGGTGGAAAGGCTCAGGAAGATCCTGCTGGAGCGGGATACCGGAACCGGTGAAAACCGGGAAACCGTTTTACCTAAAAACCGAAATATCGAAAGAACTACATACCGAAAAACCGGGATATGGAAACACTGGAAAACCGAGACAAGGAGAAACCGATGAACGAGAAGACCCGCGAACCGATGGTGATCGCGCTTTGAGACTGCTTATATCGTTTTGGACGGAATGAGCGTCAATCAGAAAGTTATGTATGATGGTTTCGCTTATTTATCTCGGTAAGGAGAATCCCATCTCATACAAGACAGTATTCGGCATGGACAGTTTCGATAGACATGACACCGATGGAGGAAACCAAACCGCGGATTCAGCCAGCGATATAAAGGTGTATCCTGAGTCCGCTTCGGGATGTTTGATTAACGACTTGGGCAAGTTGCTGAATATGAATCCGGATTTCTATAGACGACGGATCCGCCGCATTAGGACGGCCGCGATTGCCGTCGGGCTGAGTGCCATTTGCCTGATTGCCATTTTCTTGATTCCAGATGATTCGAATCCGGTTTTCCAGAATTTCTTCAGCGCACTGTTTGGTTTCTTCCTCGGGTTGGCCTCTTCTGTATATGAGAAATTCCGCAAATGGGCCGACCGAGTTAATCAGACCATGAAAGACGCTGAAGGACGTATGCCGATATGGGAAGCCATATATAAGAATTCCATATTCTACGATGAATGTTTTATAACGCTTCCGGCAGCACGCGTATCCCCAACCTGGGCACAAAGAGCATGGATTAAAATCAGATTCCCCTCATTGTCGCGCAAGTGGCATAAGTATTTTCGCAACGGAATGGCTGAACCAGGTTTGAAACCATTACCATTTCCGCTTATCTATGACTCTTCGCAGAGTGAGCAAAAGAAGTTCTCGATAAGATGGCGCCATTGGTTCAATAAGAGGGAATGCAGAAAGCAGCTTCATTACCTGGAGTCGCTGAGCCGATGCATCTTCATACTCGAACCGTATCAGGCGACTCTTGATTATCTACTGGCCTATTCGCCCAAGATAATCGGGAAGGAAATTCGTAAGGATAAAATCCTGAAGGGATACATTCCAGTTAATGACGAAGTCTACGTTTACCAAAAAAATGTAGACAAATAAGCAATACCGGAATACGGAAATACTGAAATCAGTAAATACCAAAAAACAATATACCGCAATCGGATCCACGTGAATCCAGGACGCTTTTTTCAGGAACGCGGTCAAGAACACGGTACGGCACCTGACGGTGGTAGGCGACCACCTTGTTCTTTCCCATCCATTCCAAAGTCGGCATGACCTGTTCTCCTCGCTACTTCATGGAATTGGTATACTCAGAGTATATCGGCCTAATGGCTCATATGACGCGCGGGCGAAAGTATTCTGACCGACGCGCAGTGGGATTCAATCGTTAGGGATTTCCTACAGCGAATGGCATGACCGACGCGGACGATGAGAGCGTGACCTAGGTGGCGATCCGTTACAGCCTGTCCCAGAACGGCAATGGATAACGCCCGAATTCTTGCGCAAAAGCGGTTCGGCCCGTTGCCGGGAGGACAACTTCAGTCGGTTGATTGCATGATGCCGTCGAGCCGGGACATGTCCAGGTAGCGGCGTGCGCTCCATTGGTTGGCGGTGACGTAGCGGATCCTGGCGCAGACGAGCATGAGCGCGCTCCTGCCGTCCGGGAAGCTGCCGACCACTCTGGTGCGCCGGCGGATCTCGCGGTTGAGCCGTTCGATCATGTTGTTCGTGCGGATCCGCCGCCGATGCTCGACGGGATAGTCGTCGAGCAGGTAGGTCGTGGTCTCGCTGATGCCTTCCCTGAGGCAGGAGGCGGCGGCCTTCAGCCCCTTGGACTCCATTTTCGGTGGCGACCTGTTCGGCCTTCTCCAACGCAGCCTGCCGGCTTTCCATGGCGAACACGGCCTTCAGGGCGGACGCGGGCCCATGCCGCGTGCTTGTGGCTGACCTTGGACAGGACGTTGCGCATGAAGTGGACCATGCACCGCTGGTAGCGCGTGTCCGGCAGCATCGAGTTCACGGTGGAGACGAGCCCGGCGCACCGGTCGCCGACCACGAGCCGCACGCCCCTGAGACCGCGTTCGATCATGCTCCTGACGAACTGCTCCCAGCTGGCCTTGTCCTCCTTCATGCCCTCCGCGACGCCGACGACCTCACGGTGGCCGGTGTCGTCCACGCCGATGGCGACCAGCACGCTCACGTTCTCGACCGACCCGCCCCACGTGCGCTTGTGCCACACGCCGTCCACGAACAGGTACGGGTACGAATGGGCCGCCAGGGGACGGTTCCGCCATTGATCGATGTCCTCGTACACGCGCTTGAGCTTGTCGGAGAGCGTCTGGGAGGGCATCCGCTCGCCCCACAGCAGGCGGCTGATGTCGTCGACCTGACGCGTGCTGACGCCGGCCAGGTACATGTCGATCAGCGCCTCCTCGACGCTCTGCTCGCGACGCCGGTAGCGTTCGATGACCGCCGACTCGAAGACCGCGCCCTTCAGCTTCGGCACCCTGAGCGTCATCGTCCCGGCCTTCACGGTCAGGTTCCGCTCGTAGTGGCCCGCACGGTAGGCCCTCCGACCGGACGCACGCTCGTATCTCGCGGCCCCGGTGATCTCGTCGGCCTCCGCGTCCAGCATCGCGTTCAACAGCTCCTCGCCCTTCCGGGACACGAGACGGTCCAGCTTCGTCTCGAGCATGTTCTCGTCGACCTGTAGAATCTGGTTCGACATGGTTCGTCGCCTCTTTCCATAGCGGTTTTATGTTTGGCGACTGAAATCGTACCCCGGCGACGGACCATGTCCCTTCATTCAGACCTCAACCAAAGTGCGCAACAAACCGGGCGTTATCTCGGGAAGATCGTGTCCGATATCCGCCGCGGGCATCCCATCGCCGGACACGCCAGAGGTATACGTGAATAGTGTGTTTACACACTGTTCGAGAATAATACCCTGACATGTCAACTAACGCAACGTTTACTGGGATGACGGACAAGAAGGTTGGTTCCTATCAGCTCATAATGACGTTGCCGACTGCTTGATGGTGGTTGTGGCGCTTGTTTGTTCGATTCCGCCGGTGCTGGGTCGTTTTCGTCTGGCTGAATGGCGGCCAATCTGGGAGTTCGTTCTGGTAGACCTCGTCGGGCCATAATCTCCCAGATTCTGCGGGAGTTTACGCTGACTTCGGGAATTCGCCGCTGAACTCCCGTGCCGGACGCGGGAGTTTACGAGAATCCGGTACTCTCATGCATAATCTCTCAACAAAAACGTTGGAATTCCGCGATTCTCAAAAATCGACCTTGAAGCCGTTCCCGGGAGAACTTCGCCGGATTCATGTTTCGCGCTAAACTCCCGCGCGCATCCGGAAGTTTTCATAGAATCGGTCGCGCAAACGGACATCCGGATTTCTCAATTTCTCCCGGGATCAGCCTCTTCCACCGAGTTTTCCAGACCACAATCTGAAAACTCGTGATTTGAGCCTGCTGAATCGAGATTTTGAGTTCTTCCCAAACTGACTGCCGCAAACTGACCGCACTCATCGTCCTGTCAGCGCAGCCGGTTTGCGGAATGGAAGACGTGTGCGGAGAGCAGCGCGCAGCGGTGCATAGTCCCCATGGTTGGTGGCCGTCCGCGGCTACTCCAGCGGTGTGCGATCCCACTGGTCGGCGCGTGGAATGGTGCGCAGGCTGCGCGAACTGACGATTAGCAGCATACTGACGAGCATCACCGCCCAGAACACCAGCATAGTCCCGCTGAATCCGAAAGCGGGCAGCAGACTTCCGGCCGTCGCTGAGCAGAACGCGGACAGTGCCTGGGCCGGTACGGTAAGCGTCACGGTGATACGCCCCTGCATCGTGTCGGGCGTCTTACCGAAAATGAACCCGAGCTGCAACGCGTTGATGATCGGGAACGGCAGGCACATCACGGCGTTGGCGATAAGCAGCACCCAGTAGTTGTCGGTCAGCAGCATCGGCAGCGAAGCGATGCAGATGAACACGAATCCGCAGCATGTCACCGGCCCGACCGGTGCGGTATCGCTGATCCGTCCGGCGATGAACGCACCCGCCAGCATCGCGAGGAATACGCCCGTATTCACGAATCCGATGAGCGTCGCGTTCACGCCGGTGCGCATCAGATGCAGCTGAATCGCATACTGGAAGCCATTGACCCCGAAATTCGCCAGCGCGGACGACACCATCGTCAACACCAGCATCCTGCGGTGCAGCGACCACGACCATCCTTCGGCGAAATCACGGAAAAATGACGCGCCGCCCGCTTTCCCACCGTCATCGTCGCTATCGCCGTTGCCGCTATCGCTGCCGTTCCGCGGATTTCCGCCGACTCGGATACGTGTCGCAGCCACGCCTGCCAGCAGGTACATGACCGCAGCCGACAGGAACGGCAACCACGGGGCGATGCCGTACAGCAGGCCGCCGACTGGGCTGCCGGCCATGTTGATGGTCGCGTCACGGCCTTCGTTGAGACTGCGCGCTTTCGGATATGAGCGAATATCGACGATGGATTTGAGCATCGCATCCGAGGCGGGGCCGAGAAACCCGTTGACCGCAGACTCGAACACCGCGATGGCAAGCAGCACGGGGAAGACCAGCTTGCCGGCCATGAGCAGCGCAGCGACTGACCCCCAACAGATGACGCCCGCTGTCGCGTTCACGATGATCAGTGTCTTGCGATCGTGACGGTCGGCGAATGTCCCGCCGAACACGGCGGCCGCCTGCTGTGCGATCGCGGCCAGCGAGCCCAACCAACCCGCTGCTGTGGTCGATCCGGTGAGCTTGTATCCGATCAGAGAGACCGCCAGATACCGCAGGGCCACGCCGATGGCCGTCGCGCTGTCCGCCGTGAACCATGGCACGTAACCTGGGATATCCCACAACCTGCTTTCGCGCACAGGAGCAGAAACGAGCTTTAACGAATTACTCATCTAATAATTTCTCCATACCCTACCAGTACTGGAATCCTACAGAAGATTAGGCGGCACTGGTTCTTTACAAACTTGCTCAGTATGCCAAGCATAATCATATATATCGAAGTAACCCTTTTCTCCATAATGAGCAGGACAGCAATGACATCGATAATCTTCAACCTGTTCCGCTACCAACGATCCCAATGTTGAACATAATCGATAGCTAAGCTTACCGGACTCATGGTGCAGCAATAGCTTGCCTTTGATTGCCAAGTGTGAAGAAATATAGTCATATTTATTGTTCGGATAATAGAATTCAGGCAAACTTACCGAATTACCAAAATAGCCTGGATTAACAATGAACGCTATATCTTCCTTATCACATGAGTAGTTAATCATCCTTGCGACTTCGGTGGTGCTTGGAACGTCTGCCGCTTGAATTACTAAGTTGATTTTCTCTCGGTCAATTAATTCATCAAGTTCACTATGACAAGTTATCATTTTATCAATGCTATCTATAGAAAGACATCTTGACGCCCTGGATTTCAGCACATCAACCTTTTTCTTCCCAATGTCTGTTCGCACGTAATCCTGACGGTAAATGTTGTCTACAGTGACAACATCATGATCGACCAAAGTAATATGTTCCAAAGCAAGCATTGAAATGTGCCGATAAATATGACTTCCAATAGACCCGCATCCGAGCAGCAGGCATCTAATTTGTCGCGGCTCAGCGTGTTCGACACGCAATACGTCCAAACTGACAAGTTTGTCAATAGCCGCTCGAAGAGAAGAACGCGTAACAGCTGGGAATCTAATCTCAATCGACTGAATATCTGCTGGAGATTCCAAGAACTGTAACAGATCAAACGTCATTTGTCGATACGGTAAACGGCAAATTGTCCCCCGCTGCCCGAGCACAATTAACAGATAGCCTTGACCATTGTCATATATTGACACAGCATCAGCGAGTCTATATCTTATTTCATCAGTCATTTTTACTCCGAAAAAATCATTCGGGGCGCAGACAAGTGTTACTCATCCACGCCCGAATGAAGTCATTCAGCTATTGATACCAATACTGATATCAGTGAGAATCGGCGCTGAAATCACCGACACCTCACCAAGATCAAAATCATATTGATTTGATGTCTGAATCATTGTTACCGCCCCCTTTCATTACAACTGAAAGGTAGCACTTATCGAGAAGAATGACACATACAATATGCCAGCAGAGAACACGTATAGAACAAAACACAATTCCCCATCGGAATCAAGCAACACTTGGTTATTGCACTGAGCCAAGACAATTTGCTGGACAGGCCAGTCGGATCCGGCATCCTCGTGCGCGCCGCCCGCGGCGCGCACGTGTACCGGCTGACCCGTCATTTCTCGGACACGAAAAGCCACGGGACGCAACCTCGTCCTTGTAGACTATGGTCTGTTGGAGTTGACGCCGCTCCTGCGCCAGCGGACCAGTATCGCCCCTCCGTCGTGCGGTCGAATGCCGCAGCCGGCGGGGCAAGGAAGGAAGAAGCCATGCTGAACCCGTCTCTCACCCAACGGATCAACGCGTTGCCGGATACGCTCAGCCGGCTCATGTCCGACCCCGCGGTATCGGAATCCATGGCCCGTGCGGACGAGTCGAAGCGCAGGCTTACCCGGCTGCTCCCGCTTGACGGCGTGGAGCAGTCGGCCATCGACGAGTACCACAGGGACTGGCTGGCGCGATACGTCTATAACTCGAACGCGATCGAGGGATCCACGCTGTCGCTGAAGGATACCGAACTGGTCATGGAAGGCGAGTTCGTCCCCACGGACAGCCCTGCGCGGTATATCTTCGCGGCGCGTGGTGTCGCCGACGGCATGGCCTATGTGGAATGGTTCGTCGACCGGAGGCATCCGCTGGATATCGACGTGATCCGCAAGCTCCACGAGATCACCGCTGTATTTCGTCAAGTCGGTGTTTCGTGTTCGGGGCCGGTAACGTTTTGTTGGACTCGTGGCATAATCAAACCATAGAAACAAAGAAATCCAATAAAGCGACACCGTATCCAAGCGCCCACCTCTATTTGACGGAATGCACCATATTCCGGCACCGACGAACATCAGGATCGAGCCCCATCACCAATCGGCGCCAAGCCGCCCATATCCCATGATTAGCTAAAGATATCTCTGAATCACAGCGTTCAGAAAGGAGGCGCCATGGAAAAGCCGCTGCTTCCGCTGGCCTTGGTGCCGCTGGCCGTCGGATTAGTCCTGATATACGTCGTGATCGGATCCAAAAACCGGGAAGAGAACGCAAAAGGACTCTTCTGCGTGTCTTCTCGGCGCTCATGGTCGTTGCCGGCGCGTTGATCATCGCAAGCCAACTCGCATGACGCTTCGCGCTGCGGCTCGACTTCCCGGCTATCGGCCGCGGCCAGTCCACGGCTCTCCGCGCCATTCCCGCAATCACGTCTCTTCCCCGGTCTCAAGCCCATGAGACACTTGGAACCATGACTACCATTATCATGCGCACCTCGCATGATAATCCTAGCCAACTGTTTTTTGCTTTATTCCAAGGTTTTCGATTTTTGGGAAACCTGCCGGTTACGCTCGTTTTCCACGAGGCACCTACAGGCACCCAAGAATAATCTCATTCTTCTGTGCATATCAGCGGCTTACCGACGCACACGAAAGAAGCATGCGAGTGTTCCTGCGGCTTATCTCAGATGGCGAAGCCGCTCGATCAGATCGACGAGCGTCTGTTCCTCCTGTTCCACGCAGTCTAGGAAAATGGAGCAGAACGAATCCGGCTTGCCGTCCACCTGCCATGCCTCCAGGCCTCGCGCGTATGACCGACCCGCATCGTATTTGATGGCCACGGGACGGTATCCGTTCCGCAGCAGCACGAAGTTGAGCAGCTGGCGGCCGGTCCGCCCGTTGCCGTCCATGAATGGATGGATGTTCTCGAACATCGCGTGGAAACCGGCGGCCCTGAGCAGCGGATGCGCTGCGCAGCCATCCAACCCGTCGATCAAGGATCGCAGGTCGTCGCGGATCTCCAGCGGGTCCGCGGTCTTGACTCGGGTGGCGGTGATTCGCGCCAAATAGCCATAAGGACGGAACGTGCCGCGGGCGAACGGCTGGAGATCCAATGCGGTCACCTCGTGTAGACGACGGATCAGCTCCTCGTTCAGCTTCCGCCCCTCCTTGGCATATTCGCGCACGTAGGCCATGCCGTCAGCGACCCCTCGCGCTGCGAACACGTATCTGGCCGGCGAGTCCGATGGGACGAACTCGCCCTCCAACACCAGCGACGTGTCCTCCAGGGTCAGCGTGGATCCCTCAATGGCGTTCGAGTTGTAGGTGTAGCGCACCAGCCAGTCGCGGTCGTAATCCGCCAACGCCATGTCCTCGACACCGTCCAACGGCTCCAGCGAGCGGGCCCGGTCCTTCAGCGCGTCGATCCTCCGCAGGCGTTCGGAAATCTCCCGTCCCCCTTCAAGGGCGTTCAGCTCGTCGGGAAGGGCCTGGATGTGCCGTGACAGCTCGGGATTGGCCATCATGCTCCTCTTTTCGTGTTCCGGTTGCAAAGTCCATTATTCCAGTAGTGACTCGTTGCGCTAGCGGTTCAGATGACGGCTCAACGCATCCGGTCCGGTTCCGACGCTTCTGGCATCCCCGTCCCGTTGTCCAAGGTTCTTCCGCAACGTCTCGCCGAATCTGTCCATCAAATCCGTTTTATTGCGAATCGGGCCAGAAACACGAAGGACCTCGCCTTCGCTGATTCTGCGGAGCATCCCGATACGCTTTACCAACTGTACCCGGATGGCGTCGAGGCGTTCGGGCGCGAACATGCGCATGCGCGACAACTCGTGCGCCACCTCGTCGGGCCAGTCCGACAGAGCATCCAGGTCGAACCGGCTCCAATCCTCCACCAGTCTGAGCTGCCGCAAAGCCGAGGGCTCGCCGGTCGCGGTGTAGAACGGCTTGGCGAACCAGTCCCGGCCGTCCACATCGAGCTCGCCGCTCCACAGGCTCGCTCCCGTGTCGTAGATCGGGGCCGGACGGACCGCAAGGGTCTCGATGTTCCGGATCAGACCGAAGTTGTTGTAATGCCGGTCGGTGTTGCGCATAAGGTAATCGACCACGAGCCAATCGTCGGTCGCGTCGCTCGCCGCCCGCCCGTCGGCCCCGAAGCCGGCGGCGGCACGGATCCACTGGTCATGCGTGTTGAGGCCGTTGACGGCCTTGACGGACTGGAGCACTTGCCAGGCGGAGACCAGCTCCTCATGGCTGGTGAGCATATCCTCGCATGTGGACACCAGACGGTTGCCGTTGCGCGCCAGGGAATACCGGACGGCCGGAACGCCCAATCGCATGCAGAGCCTCGAGGCGATGACCTCGTTCATGGGCTCCTGGCCAGTGCGGCCCGACTTGACGAGCAGTCTCCTGCCGGTGGCCCTGTCGATCGTCCAGCGTTTGGGAAGATCGCCGCCAGTGGACACGTCGGGGACGTTGAGGCTGATGTCATGGGACGACGAGTACGAGGTGAGCAGGATCTCGCCCAGCGCCTCGTCGAAGGGATTGTCGAAGAAGTTGACGTCCTTCCATTCGACCGGGTCATCCTCGCGTCTGACCCAGTACTGGTCCGACAGGCTCAGCCCGTAGGTCCTGTCGAGCAGTTCGCCGGTCGATGCCGCGCCAAGCGATTCGAGCACGCGGCGGATGCCGTCGCGGGTGGAGGGGATGGCGCGGGACCTCCACCATTCGTCGATCCTCTTGGCATACAGCGCGCTCTTGCCGTGCGTGGTGAACTCCAGGGGCAGACGATCATGGTCAAGGACCTCGCCAGAGGAGCACGCGCGACCGGACTCGGGATCATATTCGAACGCAAGGACCGGATGGTCCCCGCACATGATCAGCTTGCGTGGCATGATTCCGCTCCCTCCAAACTTGGTCTTTAAAGATTCTACAGGCACGAATTACGCGCGAGACGGCGTCCCGTTTCATGACGCGATGCATGGATATGGGCCACTTCCGCAAATCGCAAGCCTCGGCGATGACGCCGACAACTGATACGGTAGTCATATTGGTTTCCCAAAGGTAAAGAGGCATGACCATGGGATTGTTCGACTTCGCTAAGAACTCTTTGGGTGACGTGCCGTCCGGCTTCGGCGGTCGGGGCGATATCGCCAACCATCTTTTCAACGACCGATGAAAAGGCTCCGGTTGAAGGCTATGGCATGATGACACGAGCGTGGGGAATTTATGGCCGAAGGATACTCACATAAAGCGGCACACATCGTTGAGCATATCATTCTCGCAATCGCGCTGATCTGGGCTGGAGGCTGCACTCTCATATGGATGCAAACGGATATGTCGCATCGCATCGTGAACGCGAAATCCGCTGACGGCACCTGCGAAGTGACCATCAGCGAACTCGGCTCGCCCATATTCTTCGGCCCAAGCAGCATCACGGTCAAAGTCTCTTGGGACACCGATCCCGGTGTTATCGGTTCCGAGAACGTCACGGAAATCAAAACGGATCTGCACAACGACGGCAAATCATTAGGCTCGGGCAACTTCACCGTCACCTGGCACGGCAACATCCCGACCGTCACCACCCATGGCGAGGAACAGCCGGACCAAAGCTACACATTCAACTGGAAATAACCGCTCCGAACATCATGTCTCTCCCGAGAGTAGTCCTCACAACCGGGCAGGTCCCACAAGGAGCATAGCTCATGCACCCACCGGCCGGTCTCAAGCCCATGAGACACTTAAGACCATGACTACCATCATCATGCGCACCTCTGAGGGCGATATCACCATCAACCTGTTCGACGACAAGGCACCGAACACCGTGGCCAACTTCCTGGGCCTCGCCACCGGCGAGAAGGAATGGGTCGACCCGTACACCGGCCAGCCTTCCCATGAACCCTTCTACAACGGTCTGACCTTCCACCGCATCATCAAGGATTTCATGATCCAGGGAGGCTGCCCGCTGGGCACCGGTACCGGCGGCCCCGGCTACGAATTCGACGATGAGATCGACCCCGGCCTGCAATTCGACAAGCCGTACCTGTTGGCCATGGCCAATGCCGGGCTCCGCCGTGGCATGGACGGCAAAATCCACGGGACCAACGGCTCGCAGTTCTTCATCACCACCGTACCGACCCCTTGGCTCAACGGCCATCACACCATCTTCGGCGAGCTTGCCGACGACGCCTCCAAGAAGGTCGTCGACAAGCTCGAAGCACTGGACACCGATTCGTCTGACCGTCCGCTCGAGCCCGCAGGAATCCTCTCCATCGAAGTGAAGCGGTAAAAACCGCCCACACCTTCATGCCACAAGTGCCACAAGGCGGGGCCCCGATCCGACGATTCGGACCGGGGCCCCGCCGTATGCCACCCACATCCCTACTTCATCTTGCGCAGACGGGGTTTGGCGGATTTCTTGGCACCGGTGATGCGGTACACGTCGAACACACCGTCGATCTTGCGCACGGCAGCCAACAGCGAGTTGAGATGCTGCGGATCCGCCATCTCGAAGCTGAACTGGCTGGTGGCCACTCGATCGGAACCCGTGGCGATCGTACCCGAGATGATATTCACGCCATGATCGGAAAGCACGCGCGTCACATCCGACAGCAGGTTGCGGCGATCCAATGCCTCGACTTGAATCTTGACCATGAACAGACCCTTGGTGCTGGTCCATTCGACCTCGACCACACGCTCGGGCTGCTTGCTCTTCAAGTCGATCATATTCTGGCAATCGGTGCGATGCACGGACACACCCTGGTTGCGGGTGATGAATCCGATGATGTCATCACCGGGCACCGGCATGCAACAACGGGCGAGTTTGATCCACACATCGCCCACGCCCTTGACTGATACCCCGGTGGAGCTGCTGGAGGTTTTGCGCTCCACGGGCTTGAGCGGCAGAACCTCCTGCTCGACCTCTTCATCGACCTCGTCGGCACCCGCGTCCTTGACCAAATGCGAAATGACGTTCTGCGTGGAGACCTGACCGTCCCCGATGGCCGCGAACACGGCGTCCGCGTTCGGGAAGTTGAGATCGTCGGCCACACCCACCAACGCTTCCGGGGTCAACAGCGTGTTGACCGGCAGGTTGCGTTTGCGCATCGCCCGGGTCAGTTCGTCGCGGCCCTCCTCGATGGCCTCGGTGCGGCGTTCCTTGGAGAACCACTGACGAATCTTGTTGCGGGCCTTCGGGCTCTTGACGAAGCTCAGCCAATCGCGTGACGGGCCGGCCGTATCGGATTTGGACGTCAGAATTTCGACGGTATCGCCATTATCGAGCGTGGTGTCGAGCGGCACCAGACGTCCGTTGACACGTGCGCCCATCGTGCGATGACCCACTTCGGTGTGCACGGCATACGCGAAGTCGACGGGCGTGGCATGAGCGGGCAGGGATACGATCTTGCCTTTCGGCGTGAACACGTAGACCTCGGACGAGCCGAGATCCTCCTTGAGCGACCCCAGAAACTCATTGGAGTCGGGGGTTTCGCTGGTCCAATCGGCAAGCTGCTGAATCCATTTGAGATTGTCGGCTTCGGAAAGCTCCTGGTTCTTCTCGTCACGCCTGCGGTCGGACTTGTCCGGCGAGCTCAGGGCGCGGCCGGCCTGGCCGTTCTCCTTGTACTTCCAATGCGCGGCGATGCCGAACTCGGCGCGGCGGTGCATGTCCCAGGTGCGAATCTGGATTTCCACCGGCTTGCCGCCCGGACCCACCACCGTGGTATGCAGCGACTGGTACATGTTGAGCTTCGGCATGGCGATGTAGTCCTTGAACCGGCCGGGAACCGGGTTCCACCGCGCATGCACGGCACCAAGCGCCGCATAGCAGTCCTGAATGGTGTCGACGATGATGCGCACGCCGACCAGATCGTAGATGTTCGCGAAATCATGGCCGCGCACGATCATCTTCTGGTAGATGGAGAAGTAGTCCTTCGGGCGGCCGGTGACGTATGCCTTGATGTTCTGCTCGTCGAGATCCTCGTTGATCTCCGCCAGAATCTGCTTCAGGTACACATCGCGCTGGCCGGCTCGGCGAGCCACCAGCACAACGATCTCGTTGTAGATCTTCGGGTAGAGCACCTTGAAGCTCAGTTCCTCGAGCTCCGTCTTGATGGCGTTCATACCGAGTCGGTTGGCCAAAGGGGCGTATACGTCGAGGGTTTCGCGCGCCTTCTTCTGGGCGGACGTGGTCTTCACATAGCGCCAGGTGCGGGCGTTGTGTACGCGGTCGGCCAGCTTGACCACCAGGGTGCGCACGTCGCGGCTCATGGCCACCACGAGTTTGCGAATCGTTTCGGCCTGGGCGGAGTCGCCCACTTCAAGCTGGCTGAGCTTGGTGACGCCATCGACCAGACCGGCCACGGTGTCGCCGAATTCGGCGCGGCATTGATCCAACGTGTAGTCGGTGTCCTCCACCGTGTCATGCAGCAGACCGGCCGCCACCACGATCGGTCCCATGCCCAGATCCGCGAGAATCTGGGAAACGGCCAACGGATGGATGATGTATGGTTCGCCCGACTTGCGCCGTTGCGTGCAATGCTGGATGACGGCGCGCCGGTACGCGCGGTCGAGGATGGACAAATCCTCACCGGGATGGTGGGACTTGCACACTTTCTTGATTGGTTCCAGCGGATTGAGCGGATCGGCGCTGATCTCGCAACCCAGTTTTCGGGCGGCGTACTGCTCGCCATCAATCTCTGCCATGCCAGTCACCTCCCTCGTCATGAAGTTCATTGTAACCGCGAACCAGTGCCATGCGCACGCACCCGCCCGCCATCATTGGTTCCGCAACCGTTGTTGCCGTCATCACCTTGGTCATTCAACCGGCCTAATCCGGTCAGGACGCCACTCCCGTCGAACCGAACCCGCGTTCGGCGCGATCGGATCCGGGCAGTGTCTCGGCCGGGATGAACCGGGCCTCAACATACCGCTGAATCACCAATTGAGCGATGCGATCGCCCGGATGGAAGACGGCGGTGCGTTCCGGATCAAGGTTGATCAGCGGCACCTTGATCTCGCCACGGTAGCCGGCATCAACGGTGCCAGGCGCGTTGAGCACGGTGACGCCCTGCTTGGCCGCCAGCCCCGAACGCGGGTGCACCAACGCCACGTAACCCGCAGGCAGGGCGATGGCCACGCCGGTGGGCACCAGTACCCGTTCAAAAGGCTTCAGCGTCACATCGACGGTGGTGATGAGGTCGGCGCCGGCATCGCCCGCGTGGGCATAGTGCAGCTGGGCCGGATGTTCGGGGTCGAGGCTCTTGACCAGGACCTCGGTGGATTCGGGCTCGTTGTAGGTCTCGTCGAACGCCATCAGGCGGCGCACTCCTCACACACCGGCTGGCCATCCTCGTCCGTGTAGGCGAGCTGGCTGCGATGCTTGACCAGGAAGCACTGCGAGCAGATGAACTCGTCACCCTGCATGGGGATGACGGTCACCGAGGAATCCTCGTTGCTCAAATCGGCGCCCGGCAGTTCGTAGTCTTCGGCGATGGCGTTCTCATCGTCGTCGATGTCGCCCGAGGCGTTCTGCGAGGACTTCCCCAGCGCCTGCAGCGATTCCTCATCCTCATCCTTATTGCGGGGGGAATCATAATCCTGAGCCATCATGGTCCTTTCGTCGTCTTTGGTTCGTAAGTCGATATATATAGCACGGTCAGCGCCGTACTCGCCCATAGGATACACGATTTGAAATACTCGTAAAGTTCGACACGTGGGGCATACTTAAAAGAAGTAATGTCTTTGCGACGGAAAGTGGTGCGAATATGCCAGATGATCGGCTTGAAAAAGCCCGTTTCGTACGCGTGAGCAAGACGGGGGACCTCGTATTCTCCATTGGCGGCGGGGAAATGGCTGTGAGCGTGGACGACACGCTCGAACGGGCGATTCTTGAGGCCAAGCAGGTCAGAAGCGAGATGCGACAGGCTCCCCAGCCGCATCAGCAGTCCACTTTGCCGATTTCCCAGATACAGTCGCTGATTCGCGCCGGTGCCGATCCGGCCCGTGTCGCGGAGAAATATCATCTGAGCGAAACGCTGGTACGTCGTTTCTCCATGGCCGTGGAGACCGAGAAACAGTATGCCATCGAACAGTTCCTTGCCGTGGCGGCACCCAAAGACAGCAGGGTGCGCACCATCAGCGAACTGGTGGAACGCACGCTGGCCTCTGCTGGAATCGGCATGGAATCAGTGACCTGGAAATCCACCCGACGCGGACTTGAGCCTTGGCGCATCGTGGCGATATTCACTTCCGCGGGCCGTGAGATCCATGCCGAATGGACGTGGAATATGCACGACAATTCCGTGATGAGCCTGAACAATGCCGCTCGAAAACTGCTCGGCGAACAGAATCCGGAATCAGCCACGGATTCCAAACTCAAGCCGACGATTCCTGAACTGCCCGGCGACTCCGTACGTTCCGCGCGTATCGAGCGCGCTGTGTCTGCTTGGGCTGCACCTACGCCTTCGATTCCGGCCGCACGGCCTGCCGCGATCCGGCCCTCCGTCACTTCCACAGGTTCCATGCCCCCGGTGGACCTATCCACGTCCATCTCACCGGCCACGAACCAGGCTCATGACGCTACGGCCCCCAGCCCGGTCTCTTCGCAGACCGCCAGCTCTGTTTCGTCATCTGCCGCAGGATTGCAGCAATCGCCTGCCACGGCACCAGAGCAGGGTTCTGACAATATTTCGGACAAGACCATACGGCGTGGCCCCGATACACAGCTGGTAGCCACCGAGCAGGAGCGGGCAGCCGAATCCGCCGCCACCAAACACGAGGCACCAGCCAAACCGGCCAAGCGTAAATCAGGACGTTCGGCCGTACCAAGCTGGGACGAGATTCTGTTCGGAGACTGAATTTCCGAATCAGGCCATATCGATCAGGCAGGGAATATCCATTTCCAATGCCGTTTGGGAGCCATGCACGCTCAGCAGGTGGGTGGCTTTGTCTCCTTGCGTACGCGAATCGACGAGGGTCACGGCTCCCGCTGCCTGCACGACCACATCGCCGAGCATCGGCCGGACTCGCTCGCAGACCGGTCCAAACAATCCGTCCGCGATGGCCTCATCCCTGGTCCGCACCAAGGCTCGGTCTTGCAGGTAATCGCGCCACCGGCAAGCTATATCCTCAGGTCGTTCATCCGGCTCGGCATACAGCATCAGCGAGCGCGGCTCTCCCCCGACCAGTGACACGCCTCGGGTGAGCTGCGGTTCAACGGCGATGTCAATCCGCTGGTCCATGTCGGTTTGCACCATGCCGTGGTCGGCCACGATGACGATCAGTGTGCCTTTGGGTGCGCTGCGTTTCAGGAGCGCGAGCTGGGCGTCGATATGTTCGAATGCGGCCACCCAGTGTTCGGAATCCCACCCGTAATTGTGGCCGACTTTGTCGGCGTCACGGATGTACAGGTAGGTCAGGCCGGGGGTGCGTGAGGCACGTGAGGCGGCCAGCACACGATCACGTGGGGTGACGTTGCCTTGATAGTCGGTGCCTCGCAATGCGGCTTCGGTCAATGGCGATTTGGAGAACTTGGGCAACCCCGAGCTCGTGACGCGCACCTCTTGAGCCGCAAGTTTCTCGAACACCGTCTCCTCGCGCTGCAGGTCGAACGGATCGACCATGGGCGGCACAGGAATGTGCGGATTGGCTGGTCTGGTTGCCAGCGCGTCTTTGAACTGGATGAGTTGGATGAGCTTATGGCTGGCGGGTTCGAGCTGCGTATAGCCCGCCATTGCGGTCAGTCCCGGGCAGGTTCCGGTACCGAATGCGGCCATGGCCGCCACAGTGGTGCTTGGAGCGCAGGTGGCGACGGGACGCTGATTGGCGCTTTCGTTCATCAGCGAACGCAGATAGGGCGCGTGGCCGAGGCGCATGGCGAGGTTCCAGAAGCCGAGGCCGTCCACGAGCACCACGATGGCCGATTCGGCGTCGGGCAGTCCCAACGCGCGCTGGCAGGCCTTGGGATCGGCGTGGACCTTGGTGGGAGTCGGATGTCCGATGGCGGCGGACAAGGCAGGCAGCACGGCGGACAGGTGCAGCGCTCCCCCACGCCGATCGGCCGGGACGTCATCCCCATAGCCCACAGTGGGCACCAGCCGCAGCAACTCGTCCATATCCGGCGTCTCAACACTCATAGTTGCCCATTCAAGTAGCACCCCTCCCCTTGGCTCAGTGCGCAGAGAACGGTTCTCAATAACAACTGTGCGCTCCAACGCACATAATCAAACAAACGCACATCGACTGAAACACTGGAATCACGCCGTTTTATCGGCAGACATGTGCGATTGGCGCATCGAAACCAGCGCACAGTTGTTATCGAGAACCGTTCTCTGCGCACTGTTTCGCGCCCTCCCGCTAATATGGGGGCGTTCGAAAGGGAGTTTCATGGCATCACACCGCAAACCGTCCGCGCAAACCTACGATCCGCGCACGGTCAAGGAGCATATCGTCGAGACGCCGCTGAACGAGGAGATGAGCAAATCCTTCCTCGAGTATGCGTATTCGGTGATTTACGCACGCGCACTGCCCGATGCGCGCGATGGCTTGAAGCCGGTGCAGCGCCGCATCGTCTACCAGATGGGCGAGATGAACCTGACTCCCGACCGCCCGTATATGAAGTCCGCCCGCGTGGTGGGCGAGGTGATGGGCAAGCTCCACCCGCACGGTGATTCCGCGATCTACGAGGCCATGGTGCGCTTGGCACAGCCGTTCGCGATGCGTCTGCCGCTGGTAGACGGCCACGGCAACTTCGGCTCGCTGGATGACGGCCCTGCGGCCTCCCGTTACACCGAGGCCAGGCTTGGCCCGGCGGCTCTCGGCATGAACGCGGACATCGACGAGGACACCGTCGATTTCACGCCGAACTATGACAACAAGCTCAAGGAACCGACCGTGCTGCCGGCCGCCATCCCAAATCTGCTGGTCAACGGCGGCTCGGGCATCGCCGTGGGCATGGCCACGAACCTGGCCACCCACAATCTGGGCGAGGTGGTAAACGCCGCCAAGTTCCTCATGGCGCATTCGGACGCCACCCTGGAACAACTGATGCGTTACGTGCCCGGCCCCGACTGGCCCACCGGCGGCACGATCATCGGCCGCGACGGCATCCGTGAGGCCTATGCCAACGGCCGTGGTACGTTCACCACGCGCGCCGCCACGCATATCGAGCATGTCACGGCCCGCAAGCAGGCCATCGTGGTCACCGAGCTGCCGTACATGGTGGGCCCAGAGAAGGTAATCGAACGTATTTCCGACGGTGTGAAGAACCGCAAGCTGGAGGGGATTTCCGGCGCGTTCGATCTGACCGATCGTCATAACGGCACGCGTATCGTCATCGAAATCAAGACTGGTTTCGACCCGCATGCGGTTCTGGTGCAGTTGTTCAAGCACACACCGCTGCAAGACAACTTCGCCATGAACAACGTGGCGTTGGTGGAGGGCCGCCCGCACACGATGGGTCTGAAGGAGATGCTTCAGGTGTGGGTGGACCACCGCCGTGTGGTGATTCGCCGCCGAAGTGAATATCGCAAGAAGAAGGCGCTGGAACGCCTGCACCTGGTCGAGGGCCTGCTGCTGGCCATGCTGGATATCGACGAGGTGATTCAGGTTATCCGCACCTCGGATGATGCGGATGCCGCGAAGAGCCGTTTGATGGTCGTTTTCGATTTGGATGAGGTCCAGGCTCAGTACATCCTCGACCTGCGTCTGCGCCGACTGACCAAGATGAACCGTATCGAGCTTGAGGCCGAACGCGATGATCTGAAGAAGCGTATCGAGGAGCTCACCCGGATCCTGGCCTCCGCCGAGACGCTCGACCAGGTGGTCACCGACGAGATGGACGAAGCGGTCGCCAAGTGGGGCTCGCCGCGCCGTACCGTGCTGCTGGATGCCGACCCGGATGGCACGTTGACGCCGGTCGTGGCGCAGGGTGCCGGGGCTTCGGGCGTGTCCAAGTCCGCGCTCGAAGCGGTGAAGGCCGCCACCACGATTTCCTCCGCCGAAGCCGATGTGGCCGCAGCCGCAGCAGCAGCCAAGAAGACCGGCGAACAGTCCGCGCTGACCGGAGCCTTGAAGATCGAGGACGAGCCGTGCGTGGTGATGATGAGCGCTACCGGTTTGATTGCCCGTACCACGCCAAGCGCGATGGACGTGTTCAATGCACGGTCCGCATCCGATGAACGTCTGCGAGACGATCAGATCACCACAATCTTCGAGACTTCCACGCGCGCCACGTACGGGCTGGTCACGTCGGCCGGCCGCCTGGTGCTCGCGCATGTGGTTGATTTGCCTGCCTTGCCCGCTGCCGCCACATTGTCGCTGAAGGGAGGAGTTCAGGCCGACGAACTGATCGGCATGACCGAATCCACCGATCCGATTCGCGGTGAGCGTGTGATTACGGCGATTGCCATGGAGCAGCCGACGTCCGGCAAGGCCAGTGCCAAGGATGAGAGCGAGGATGGCGGGGCCGCCGAGGCCAAGCCGTTGCCGTCGCTGGCTATCGGTACCCGTAACGGTGTCATCAAGCGTTGGAATCGTGAGGCACCCACCACCATGGATTCCTGGCCCGTCATTGATCTGAAAGATGGCGATGAAGTGGTATTCGCCGCCGTGGCCGAGGATGACGACCGTCTGGTGTTCATCTCCTCCGATTCCTCGCTACTGACCTTTGAGGCGAAGAACGTGCGCCCGCAGGGTCGTACCGCGGGCGGTATGGCCGGCATCAAGCTGGCCGAGGGTGCCCGTGTGGCGGCCTTCAACGTGGTTCCCGCCGGCAAGGTGGCATGGACCTATGAAGAGGGCGAGAACGGCTTGACTTCCGGCTCCGGCGCGGTGGTGCTCACCGTGGCCGGCGACTCCGATGCACTGCCCGGCACCGAAAACGGCGCCGCCAAGGTCACCCCGCTGGAAATGTACCCCACCAAGGGCCGCGCTACCGGTGGCGTACGCTCCCAGCGCTTCCTGAAGGGCCAGAACACGCTGATTCTTGCCTGGGTGGGCCTCTACCCGTTGCACGCTTCCACATCCGCAGGCTCCCCGGTCGAGCTTCCCAAGCCCGATATGCGCCGAGACGGTTCCGGAGTGGACCTCGCCTCCCCCATCGCCTTCATTGCGTAACCTCAATTAAGCTCCCTCTGATGGGCCGAGCCGTAAAGCAAACACCCCCAGTGGGGTGTTTGTAGGCGAGGAACGAACGACAGTGAGCCAAACACATAGAGAAGAGACCCTAAACCCGACCTACACTAAGCATCAAGGAGGTGGCGATGAGACTACTGGTTGCCGTATCCAATGAACCGTTGGCCCGCGCCATTCGCGGTGCCCTACTCGCCGGTCGTCATGAAGTGTCTTTGGCAAGCACCGGTAGTATCGCGCTCGCCGCTGTCGCCAAGGAGTCATTTGACGCAGTGATTCTTGATGAATCCCTGCTCGGCAGTTCCACCAAGCAGCTCATCGAATCCCTACGCAATGCCCGTGCCTCCGTCAAGATTCTGCTGCTGACTTCGACGCCACTCAGCAAAACCATCGGCGAAGGCAGCCGCTGGCGAGCGCTGCCTGACGAGTACGCCCCGATCGAAGAGACGCCCTACAGCTCCTTCAGCGCGGATTCACACGCAAACAACTCAGATGCCGAAGCCGAACAACGCTCGGACAATGCCGCCGCTAGCGCACAAGCTAACGTACGACGCCCGGATGCCGTACTGAGCAAACCATTCTCCGATGGCGAACTGCTCTCATACGTCGGCTCGCTTGCCACCGACTCCCCCACCATGATCATTCGTGGCAATCTCACGTTGGATACCACGAATCACAAGGCCTACTACGCATCCACGCACAGCGCAATCTCACTGTCCCGTCTGGAATACAGTTTGCTTGAAGCACTGGTCAAGGCTGATGGCCAGTTTGTCAACACCAGCGAATTGGTCAAGCTCGTCGGTGGCCCATTCTTCGAGCAACAAGGGCTCCTCAGGAACGCCCTCTACACACTGGATAAGAAGCTCACCCACGCCGGCCTCATCATGACCCAACGCGGCTCCAACTACCGCATTCGATAGCTGGGCTCAATCAGTACAGCCGCATGCCTTGGGGAACTGGGGTGAAGCCGGACTGGTGGAGGATGCGGGCGAAGGGGTGACGGGCGTTGAGGGGTTCGCCATTGATGTCGCTGAATGTCACGGAACCGGTGCCATTGCGTTTGAGGGCGTAGGCCAGTTCTGTGGCGGCCTTGCGCATTTGTTCGTCGGAATCGTTGGCGGCGGGTTCATGGCCGACCGATTGATCGAACGCCGTCAGGTGCTTGGCTTTGGCAGCCGCGTATAGTAGCGCACCTTGCGCATTGAGCACGACCGTGGCTCCGATACGGCGTGCCGGTTTACCCGCACCGGCAGGCGCGTCCGGCCACGCGATGGCGGAGCCACTGAGATTTGCGGGGTCGAGCACACTCAATGCCACCACGGACTGGCCGCGATGCTCTGACGGATGACGCAACGCATCCACGGTGTCGCGCTCGGCAAATTGGGCCGCGCCGAAACCACGGACGAACATGCCGCGTACCAGTCGACCATGCTCCTCCATGCGCTGCAATATCGGATACAACGCTGAGTAGCCACCCGGAATGTTATCCTTGTCGATCACCGGCTGCGCGATGACGCCATACCTGTCCAGCAACGTCTCGACCAGTGCGAGTGCCCGTTCGGTCTGGTCAGTGTCTTCGCCTTCAGCTTGCCCGATCACGGCAGACCACAAACCTCCTAACGTCATATCCGTCGTGGCTCGGCGAATCGGAGCGACACGCCCACGACGACGTGATGTAGTGGATTTACGCGGGCTTGCTGCGCCTGCGGTTAATGCACGCACCGGCGCGAAGCTGGAATTGGTGACCTTACCTTGCCAGACCAAGCTCCACAAGGCATCCTTGAACTGCTGTTCGCTCCACTCTTGCGGAATGATTTCGCCGGTGTTTGGATTGATGTCCGGCTCCGCGGCCTCATTCCACACACGTTTGGCGGCATCCATCAGTTGACGGGCATGGAACGCTCCCCCTGAGTCCAGTGCGGCCAGAATCGCTTCCGGCATGGTGGCGTCTGAGGCGTTCGATGTCGTACCATGTTCCACATCGCTGAGCAATATTGAATCCGCCGGATAGAAAGCAACCTCACCGGGGTCCATCGCACTGGTTCCCCCGGTTTTTGAGCCGATCCAGACCACATCGCCGCTGGTCAGCAACTCATCCAGCAATGCAGGTTGGTAGTCTCGTACTCGTGCGGGGAATACCGCCGACTCCCAGAGTGCAGTGGGCAGTGATATGCCCTCCAGCTGCTCGATAACGCGCATGAGCCCGTCAGCACCTTCATATCGTTCGCCGCCGACCGGCCCGATACCTTGTCGGTCGATAAGAAACATCTGGAACGCCTCTGGTTCTACTGGCTTGACTGCTTTACGCGCCTTGGCCAATGAGCGAGACCGAATGCGGCGGAATACGTCCTTATGGAGCCACTGTTGGCCTTGCTCGTCATCATCTACAAAGTGGCCTTGCAGCAACTCGCCTTTGGCAGCCAGCACATCCAGAGTGTGCACGGCATCCGTAGCATCGAGGTGTAGGTCGGCTATGAGCTGATCGGCGGTGAAAGGACCATGGGTTTTGGCGTAACGGGTCACGCGACCAGTCACATCATCGTCGGCAAGTTCATTCCAGAAAGTGCGCTCCCCCAGTTCCTGTTCGACTTCGCGAATCACGTCCGGATTCAGCACTTGTGCCATGTCGGTGGTGCCGAGCAAGCGTTCGAGCACGTGCGGATCGAGAGACAACAGTCGCGCGCTGCGCTCGGCCTGAGGTTGGTCATACTGGTACATCACCACGCCGACGAAGCCAAAGAGAATGTTCTCGGCGAAAGGCGATGGCGATTCGGTCTCCACGTCCTTCACGGTAATGATGCCGGATTGCAATCCGGTCATCACCTCGTTCAGGGCAGGCATGTCGTATACGTCTTGCAAACATTCGCGCGCGGTTTCCAGCAGCAGCGGGAAGTTCTTGGCCATGCGTGCGGATTGCAGGAGCTGTGCGGCGCGCAGTCGCTGCTGCCATAGGGGCACGCGACGGCCCGGGTCGGATCGCGGCATGAACAGTGATCGGGTGGCGCATTCGCGGAATCGTGCGGCGAATAGCACGGACTCGCCCACTTGACGTTCTACATCTGCTTTGAGGTCTTCTGGGTCGAAAAGGAACAGGTCTTGAACAGGAATATGTCCGTCACCGTCCGGTAGCTGAATGACGATACCGTCATCGGCGGCATATACCTGCCCATCGAAACCGTAGCGTTGGCGCAGTCTGCGGCTGATGGCCATGGACCACGGTTCGTGAACGCGGCGGCCAAAGGGGCTTAACAGCACGATGCGCCATCCGCCGTCTTCGTCGCGGGTCCGTTCCACGATGAGGGTTTGGTCGCTGGGAACTGTGCCGGTGATGGCTTGTTGCTCGGAGAGCAGGCGGGCCAGGTTGGTGATGGCATTGGGGTCTAGGCCATCTCGCTGGAGGCGAGTGAGGATTGTTGGGATGAAGGTTGGGACAGCTGGGCCTTCTGCGGCAGACCTCCCCCCAGTCCGCTTCACGTCTAATCCGGCGGCGATTTCTCGGGTGAAGCGGGCTATGGTACGGCTGAAACCGTAGTCACGGCCAGCGCCTTCACCATGCCAGAACGGCAGACGGGCGGTGCGGCCCGGAGCCGGAGTCACGACCACACGATCACGGGTGATCTCCTGAATCTGCCATGTGGAGGTGCCGAGCGTAATGACATCGCCCACGCGCGATTCGTAGACCATCTCCTCATCCAACTCGCCGACGCGACGCTGGCCTTTGCCGGCGTCCGCCTCAGGCAGGACCACGGTGTACAGCCCTCGATCGGGAATCGTACCGCCAGAGGTAACGGCCACTTTCTGCGAACCGGGACGGGTGGAAATCAGGCCATTATCCTGATTCCATACCAGTCGCGGCCGGAAGGCCGAGAATTCCTCGCTGCTGTATTCGCCGGACATCATGCCGATTGCCGCATCGAACATGTCACGTGGCAGTTCGGCAAACGGCGCAGCACGGCGCACCGTGGCATACCAGTCATCAGCGTTCAAATCGTGCATCGCGGCAGCGGCCACGGTCTGCTGGGCAAGAATATCGAGCGGATTGCGCGGCACGGCCAATGGTTCTATATCGCCGGCAATCATGGCTTCCAGACTTGCGGCCCCAGTGACAATCTGCTGACGGGTGAGCGGGTAGAACAATGCGTGGGAGACGCCACCGACCTGATGATCGGCACGGCCTACACGCTGCAATCCGGAGGAGACCGACAATGGCGTATCGACTTGAATCACCAAGTCGACCGAACCCATATCAATGCCAAGCTCCAAACTGGAGGTGGCCACCACGCAGCGCAATTCACCACGCTTAAGCCGTTCCTCAATCATTTTGCGGCGATCTTTGGAGACCGACCCATGATGAGCCATGGCGATGACATCATCGCCCTCATGTGAGCCGACAAGCATGGTGGTGGAGCCGACCACAGCATCGTAATGTGTGGAGAACCCTTCGCGGCCTTCCGGAGAGCCCAGATCACGCACAGTGTCGGGATTGGTGCCATGCCGGGTCTGCGCATAGAGATCATTGAGGCGCGCGGTGAGCTTTTCGGCCACACCACGCGAATTGACGAAGACCAATGTAGTGCGGTGCGCGAGAATCTCATCCAAAATGCTGCGTTCCACCACGGGCCAAATGGAACCGGAGGTACGGTCGCCCGCCGCTCCGACCAACGCGGAGGAATCGAACGCATCACTCGCATCGGAATCGTCCCCAGAAGTGGAAGAAACATCTCTATCATCCACCGGCACAATGCCCCTGCGTTCGGCAAGTCGCTGCATGGCCGGCGTGACACCGCTGATATGCGGAGCGGACCGTTCAGCATCCACGCCACCGACACGCTGCTTGGCATTCACGGACTGCAAATCACGCATGTTTTCCAACGGCTCAATCATGCGCAAATCCATTGCAGGCCGCCCACCGGGATTCACGATGGTAACCGGTTGCCCGCCGCCCAGGAATCGCGCCGCCTTTTCAGGCGGATTCACCGTAGCGGATAGACCAATGCGCTGCATATGACGATCGCCGCGGCCAGCATCAACGGCGGCATCACCGCCCTCATCAGCATCTGCAACGATCGCATCTCGCTTGCGCGATTCTGCGACAAGGTTCTCCAGCCGTTCAAGGCTTACCGCCAAATGTGCGCCGCGCTTGGTGCCCGCTACTGCATGAATCTCATCGACGATCACCGTATCGACAGTGCCGAGAATCCGCCCTGCTTTCGAAGTGAGCAACAAGTACAACGATTCTGGCGTGGTAACGAGGATATCCGGTGGATGGGAGGCTATGCGCCGCCGCTCCTGTGCGGTGGTGTCGCCTGAACGAGTGGCGACCGCGATCTTCGGCACGGGCAGCCCTTGCGCCTCGCATTGTGCGGCAATGCCCTCCAAAGGCTGTTCTAGGTTCTTGGCCACATCGACCGCGAGCGCCTTTAACGGCGAGATATACAGCACACGCACACCGGCACGCCGCGTGCGTGGCACGGTCATCAATCGGTCGATGGCTGAGAGAAACGCGGCCAATGTTTTGCCGGAGCCGGTAGGGGCGATGACCAAGACATTGCAGCCGGAATGGATTGCCGGCCATGCTTGAGCCTGTGCCTCGGTCGGCTGACCGAAGGCACGCTCGAACCACACCTTGGTGGGTTCGGAAAACAGGCTCAGGCTTTCGTACATATGTACGATTATAGGTCAGCTGAAGTAGGCGATGACTTCTTCGGCAGTGCCGTAGGCGCTTTGGGCACCAAGCTTGGTGGCCGCATAGGCGGAGACATAGGAGCCGATTTGCGCGGATTGCAGCAGCGTATGACCAGCGGCCAAGCCAGCCAGCACGGTCCCCATGAACGAGTCGCCGCAACCGGTGGTGTCCACCGCATTGACTTTCGCGGCGGATACGCGATGCCAACGTCCGTTCTCGATCACCACCGACCCCAACGCACCAAGCGTCACTATCGCCCGGTCGAATCCGTAATCGGTGAATCGTTCGGCGACCTCATACCAGTCGAGTGATTCCACATCGCCGTCCGGTAAACCCAGCAGTTGAGCCACTTCATGCTGGTTGACCAGCAGAATATCCGTGGCTTCCACCAGTTCGTGAGGCAGTTCGTCCATAAATGGCGAGTCGTTGAGCAGCACGGTCACGCCAGCGTCATGCGCGGTCTGCGCGGCGGCGATAACGGTGGAAATCGGGCTCTCCAAACACAGTCCCAATACCGCGGATTCGGCGATGGTCGTGCGATGTGATTGCACATAGCCGGCACTTGCCTTGGCATTGGAACCCGGCGAATAGACGATGGTGTTCTCGCCCTCAGCGCTCACGGTGATTACCGTGGTGCCGCTGGGGCCTTCAACGTGCAGGATATCGGCGGTGTCGACGCCGGCCTCATCCAGCTTGCCTAATAGGAAGTCCGCGTTGGAGTCCTCGCCCACCGCGCCCAGCAACTGGACATTGACACCGAGACGAGCGGCGGCAGACGCCTGATTCGCGCCCTTGCCGCCCGGCAGCACTTTCATGGCACCACCATTGACGGTTTCACCTGGCTTGGGCAGTCGTTTAGTGGTCACGGTGTAATCGGCGTTCATCGAGCCGACCACGATTACCGAACCCGGCGCATCCTTCAGCGCTTCCAATCGTTCCCGTACGGGCTCGGGCATCTGTTTATGTTCTTCTTCACTTATCACCATAGGCTCCAAGCATAGTAGGCGGCGGGCCCAATTGCGCCGCATATGATCAGCCGCGCAACGTGCGAAGACGCTCGTGCATGGCCACCATCAGCACCAAGAGCACCAGCAAATACCACGGGTAGAGACTGATTGTCACATATTGCGCGATGATGCCGAACAGTGGCGGCATGAGCAGTGAGCCCACATAGGCGCAGGCCATCTGCACGCCGACGATGGCCTGCGATTTGTCTTCGCCGAAGTAGGCCGGCGTCGAGTGGATGACGCACGGATAAATCGGCGCGCACCCGAAGCCGATGACCACCAGCCCAACGACCATGCCAAGGTGGTGAGGCAATGGCACGAACATGGTGAGTATGCCGGCGAGTACCAGCACTTGGCCGAGGCGAATCATGACCGGGTCCTTGAATCGCATGGTCAGGAAGCCGGAAAGCGCACGACCCACAGTGATGCCTACGTAGAATAGACTGGCCCAGCTGGTGGCGGTGATCTTGTCGATGCCACCGTGCATCACCATATAGCTGGAGGCCCACAGACCCGCCGTGGATTCGATGGCGCAGTAGCAGAAGAACATCACAAGGATTTCCTTGGCACCGCGAATGGCGAGCACGCCGGCCACGCCGAGCGGTTTGCGTTCAGCAACAGACACCCCTTCAGCATTACCAGATCCCTCGGCATTGCCATCAGATGATGCGGCACCATCGGTCGATTCGCCGGCCGCAGTTGCGCCACGCTTCTTCCACAGCGGCAGGCTCAGCACCAGAATGACGGTCAGCATCACCTGCAGAATCGCGATGTACCGATAGCCCCACGGCCAGCCTTGGCCTTGAGAGAGCGCATAGCCCATGATATAGGGGCCGACCGATGCGCCGACGCCCCACATGCAGTGCAGCCAGCTCATATGCCGGCTTTCGTAGTGAATGGCTACGTAGTTATTGAGCGCCGCATCCACGCCGCCCGCGCCAAGGCCGTACGGTATGGCGATGGCCAACAGCACCCAGTAATTCGGGGCAATGGAGAAACCGGCCAAGGCCGACGCAGTCAACGCCACCGAAACGGCAGTGACCTTACCGGCCCCGAATTTCAATGTCATTCGATCCGAAAGCAGTGCCGAAACAATCGTGAACATGGAAATCACTGCGGAGATGCCGCCAGCCCACGCCACCGGCACGTTCAGATTCTGGCTCATGGTGGGCCATGCGGACCCGAGTAGCGAATCCGGCAACCCCAGACTGATAAACGCCACATAGATGACGGCAAGCAACAGACTGGCCATGTTCCATCTCCCATTCACAGTACGGCACCGGTTGTGATAACGATGTCATCAGTCTATCGAATGACTCATGGGCAACACGCATAAAACATATGACAACGTGCTCACCTCAAACGCCAATTACGGAAATTCTCGGTAAGCACGATGTCATTATCAGCGACGTCTTCTCAGGTATCGATCTTGGAGCGATCGAAATCGTCGGCGTTGTCGACGATGAACTGCTTGCGCGGCGGCACATCGTCGCCCATCAGCAGGCTGAAAATCTCGGATGCCTGGGCGGCGTCCTCCATACGGATGCGGCGCAGCATGCGCGTGCGCGGGTCCATGGTGGTGTCCGCCAGCTGGTCGGCGTCCATCTCGCCCAGACCCTTGTATCGCTGGATGTCGTCGTTGTATCCGATGTGCTTCTTGTCGAGGTCGGCCAGTTTGCCGGCCAGCTCGTCATCGGAATACGTGTAGATGTATTCGCCCTTGTGCGAGCCGGTCAACGCGATGCGGTGCAGCGGCGGCACTGCGGCATACACGTAGCCGTGTTCGATAAGCGGACGCATGTATCGGTAGAACAGCGTCAGCAACAGGATACGGATATGAGCACCATCCACATCGGCATCGGTCATCATGATGATCTTGTGGTAGCGCGACTGTTCGATGTCAAAGCTCTGGCCGGAGCCGGCGCCCACCACCTGGATGATGGCTGCGCATTCCTTGTTGGAGAGCATCTGCGTGATCGACGCCTTCTGCACGTTCAGGATCTTGCCTCGAATCGGCAGCAGTGCCTGGAAACCGGCGTTGCGTGCGGCTTTGGCGGTACCGAGTGCGGAATCACCCTCGACGATGAACAGTTCGGCCACGTCGTCATTGCCCGGCTGGCAGTCGGAGAGTTTGGCCGGCATCGAGGCGGATTCGAGCGCGTTCTTGCGGCGCGTGACCTCCTTGGCCTTGCGCGACTGGATGCGTGCGTGCATTTCGCCGACGATTTTCTCCAGCACGCGGCCGGATTGTTCCTTGTACCCGCGCTTGGAGCCGGTGATCATCTCACCGAATTGCTTGTCGGTGAGCCGGGTGACGATCGGCTTGACCTGCGCGGTGCCGAGTACATCCTTGGTCTGGCCTTGGAACTGCGGTTCGGCCACGCGTGCGGTGACCACGGCCACGAGTCCGGCTTGGATATCGTCGCGCTCCACCTTCATGGCGGAGTCCTTCATGTTCACCTTGAGCTTGCGGGCGTTGTCTTCCACCGCCTTGCGAATCTGCTTGGTGATGGCGTTCATGAAACCGTCCACGTGAGTACCGCCGCCGGGCGTCTCCACGATGTTCACGAAGCTCATGATTGTGGTGTCATAGCCGTTGACCCATCGCAGGGCGATGTCCACGCCGCAGGTGCGTTCGATTTCCTGGGCGTGCAGTTCACCGCCTTCGCCCACGGCCTGGGTCTCCTCCTTATAGGTGCCCTCGCCTTGGATGCGCCAGATGTCGGAGATCGGCTCGCCTTTGGATAGGAAGTCGACGAAGTCCTTGACGCCGCCGGTGTGCAGGAATTCCACGACGCGCGGGTGCGCGGGCTGCTCGCCGAACGCGCCATCGACGACCTGGTCGCCGGCCGTCAGCGAGAAGTCCTCCTCGGACAGGCTCTCGGTACTGTCGACTTGGGTTTCGGTGGGGTCGCCGAAGAGTTCGGCATCGTTGGACGAGACGTCCAAAGCCGGCACCTGCTCTTGCACGGGTTCGACTGTGGCGGTATCAGCGGCCTCGACGGTGTCAGTCGCCGCCGTTTCGGGTACGTTTTCGTCGATGATGGTGATTTTGAGGCCGGGCACCAGGAAGCTGGTCTGACGCACGCGGTCGATGAGCTGTTCGTATGAGAACTCGGCGGTTTTGTTGAAGATCTCCGGATCATACCAGTAACGAATACGGGTACCAGTGGTTTTGGGAGATACCTTGCCGATGATTTCCAGCTCGGTGGGTCGGTTCTTGCGAGTGCGCTTGAACGGGGAATCGGGAGACGGATTGGCCGGGTCGGCATCCGTGTATACGCCAGGGTGACCTTGGTGGAAGGTCATGTGGTGCGTCTTGCCGTCACGATCCACTTCGACGTCCAGTCGGGAGCTCAGGGCATTGACCACGGAGGAGCCCACGCCGTGCAGGCCACCGACGGCGTTATAAGACGAATTGCCGAACTTGGCACCGGCGTGCAGTTTGGTCAGTACGACCTCCACGCCGGACAGGCCGGTTTTCGGTTCCTTATCCACCGGAATGCCTCGGCCATTGTCCGCAACTTCCACGGAACCGTCGGTGTGCAAGGTGACTACGATATCGTTGCAGAAGCCGGCCAAGGCCTCATCCACGGAGTTGTCGATGATCTCCCACAAGCAGTGCATAAGCCCCTGCGAGTCGGTGGTGCCGATGTACATGCCCGGACGCTTGCGTACCGCATCCAAGCCCTCAAGAACAGCTAGGTCCTTGGCGCCGTATTCTTCTTTGGGCATACAGTCCTATTTTTCTCTTCAAATGCTTGGCTCCCCTCACAGAGGGGAGCCAGATGATCATTGATCCAGGAAGTCGCGCAGGGTCTGCGAACGGGACGGGTGGCGCAGCTTGGACATGGTCTTGGACTCGATCTGACGGATTCGTTCACGGGTCACGCCATACACACGGCCGATGTCGTCCAGCGTCTTCGGCTGGCCGTCTTCCAGGCCATAGCGCATCTTGATGACGCCGGCCTCACGCGGAGACAGGGTTTCCAGCACCTGCTTGAACTGTTCCTGCAGCAGGGAGAAGGCCACGGCGTCGGACGGAGCGATGGCGTCGGTATCCTCAATGAGGTCACCGAACTCGGAATCGCCATCCTCGCCAAGCGGGGTGTGCAGGGAAATCGGCTCGCGCCCGTACTTCTGCACTTCCTGCACCTTCTCAACCGGCATGTCCAGCTCGCGGGCCAGCTCGTCCGGTGTAGGTTCACGCCCCAGATCCTGCAGCATCTGGCGCTGTACACGGGACAGCTTGTTGATCACTTCAACCATGTGCACAGGCACGCGAATGGTGCGGGCTTGATCGGCCATGGCACGGGTGATGGCCTGACGAATCCACCACGTGGCGTAGGTGGAGAACTTGAAGCCCTTCTTCCAGTCGAACTTCTCGACGGCACGAATCAGACCAAGGTTGCCTTCCTGGATCAAATCAAGGAAGAGCATGCCGCGACCCGTGTAGCGCTTGGCGAGCGAGACCACAAGTCGTAGGTTGGCTTCCAGCAGATGGTCCTTAGCCTTCTTGCCGTCGGCGGCGGCCCACTTGAGTTCACGCTTGCGCTTGAACTCCATGCCTTCGCTTTCGGTGTCGAGCAGGTGCTGGGCGTACAGGCCGGCCTCGATGCGCTCGGACAGGTCGACTTCCTGCTCGGCGTTCAGCAGGCTCACGCGGCCGATCTGCTTCAGGTAGTCCTTGACCGGGTCGGCGGTTGCGCCGGCCGCAATCACACGACGCTTCGGATTGCCCGAGGGGATGATGTTTTCTTCCTCATCATCCGTGTCGGAGACCACGTAGGCACCCTTTTCCTTGGGCTGCTCGGGTGCCGTGGACTTGGCTTCTTCCTCGTCCTCGTCCTCGTCGTCTTCCACATCGTCGTCGTCGGCATCGTCTTCGTCAACGTCGTCAAGATCCTCGTCGAGATCGTCAACGTCCAAATCGTCGTCGTTGACCTCGGCATCGTCATCAAGCCCGTCATCGACCTGAGTGTCCTCGTCTTTGACGAGTTCATCGTCCTTGGCCTTCTTCGCGGTTTTCTTCGCGGCGGACTTGCGCGTGGTCTTTTCCGAGGGCTCTGCGGACTTGGACTTCTTGGCGGAAGTCTTGCGTGCGGTGGTCGTAGAGCTGGCCTTCTTCTCGGTCTCCTCGCTGGACTCGGCTGTCTGCTTGGTTGCCGTCGTTTCCTTCGTGGCCAAAACTGCTCCTTCTGATCTCTCGCCGTGAAGCGCATATACCACATGGGCCCACTTCTGGCAAGGGCAAATCGTCAACTATGTGAGTAAACCACCCTCCACGGACGATTATTCCCACATCGTTGCCCGACGTGTTGCCGATCACCACACGCTTTCCTTCCGCGCATCGCGCGTAAAACCTCGGAGATCCGCCGTTTCTGTTCACTCAGCCCGAGCACCATGCCGGCGCCACGCCTCGATCGGCGGCTGAGAATATCATCGCCGCCAGCGAACAATCCTCATCGAGCAGCAGGCATCGCAAGGCGAACACCATTGCTCGTGGATCGCCCAGCCACCATAAGGTGTAAGCGATCACGGCCAATGGCTGTATGCAGTACGGCACCGGTGAGGCTTCCGCGATATCGAGCAACATACCGATGCCGGCATGGCAACGCTCCTTATCCGGCATCATGCCTTCATCCTCGAATGCGCAGGTCAGCAGCTCGCCCATTCGTGTTCTCGTACGTGCCAGATGCGGTCGCGCCGCGAATTCCATGAGCCATGACTTGGGACAACGGCTTTCATCAATAACCAACGAGAGAATCAGCGCATCACGAATCGATAAGGTCTCGCGCATGCCCACCGCAAACGCGGCCATCGTCTCTCGGCCTAGGTCGGTGTTCCCGGCATCGAGACAAGACAGCCATTCGTCCAATGGTTCGGCCACCCAGTCGGCATTAGCCTGTTGCGCGCCTCGGAGTCGGCGATCATTGCGAAATTCCTGTGATCTCGTCTCCAACTCGTCAAAGCCAAAGGGCTCCGTCTGCTCGGCGGCGTGCCGTTTGGCGTGCCGGCTCTTACGCGGCTTGTGCGGCGTGTTGTTGTTCATCATGTCCTCCTTGACTAATGGTGTGCAATCTATTGGTGTTGTGGTGCGCGCCGAGCCGGATAGCTCATGCGCCGAGGGGGTGTGTGCCCACTATGGCTGAAAACGCCGTATGACGCAGGAAAAAACGACCATTGTGGTTCTAGCTTCAAAACCCTTGATTCCCAACGTTCTTGTGTTCTTCAAACCCTGTGGATAAGTTATTAGGCATGTGCACAACTGCTAACAACCGCGAAATCATCGAGCCACGCATCATTCAGTTGGTGCGGGAACTGACTGCCGCCCCCGCCACCGACGAGGTTGCCGACGCCCTGAAACCGGTGATGGAACAGGTTGTGGGCCAAGCCGCCTCCTCCAGCCAAGGAGGCAAACGACTGCGTGCGCTGCTCGCATTGGACGCCTTCGATATTCTTGCCGGCGACGTGACGCCTGATCGGCGTGACGCCATGATCGACCTGGCCTGCGCCATTGAAGTGTTTCAGACGGCCGCACTGGTGCATGACGACATCATTGACGAATCCGATCTGCGCCGGGGCAGGCCTTCCGCACATCGTGCCTTGGAACAGGCCGTACACAGCGGTGCCATAGGCCGTGGCTTGGGCCTGATGCTCGGCGACATTCTGGCCACTGCCTGCATTGAAATCACACGCCGGTCCGCCAGCCGTCTTCCCAACACCGATGCCCTGAACGAGGCGTTTCTTACCATGCAGCGTGAGGTGGAAATCGGCCAGGTACTGGACTTGGCCGTCGAGATGACCCCACTGTCCAATCCCGAAGCTCTGGCGAACGCCTCATTGAACGTATTCCGCTGGAAGACAGCCAGTTACACCACCATCGCTCCACTGCTGCTTGCACTGCTGGCCGCAGGAGAGAGCCCGGATCAGGCCAGGCATTGCGCGTTGGCCGTCGGCCGGCCGCTCGGACTGGCGTTCCAACTGGCGGATGACCTGTTGGATGTCGTCGGATCAAGCCGCAATACCGGAAAACCAGTTGGCGGAGACATCCGAGAAGGCAAACGCACAGTACTGTTGGCTGATGCTCTGTCTGCGGCAGATACGGCGGATAAGGCCGATCTGATTGCCATCTTCGAAGAAGATTGTCGCAATGACAACCAGGTGGCCCGCACCATTGAACTGTTCACGTCGACCGGTGCTCTTGATCGATCCCGCGAGCGCATCGCTGCCCTATGGGGTGAGTCCCGTAAGGCGATTGCCGGTCTTGAGCTGAATTCCGAAGCGCAACGCCGTCTGACCGAGGCTTGTGCGCGATTCGTCCCCGAATCCTTGCGATAGTCCACAATGCGAGCCGCCGGACCATGAGACCATGAACACCGGTGAAAACCCGTGAAAGCTATGCGCTGATGCTCCGGCCGCGTAACCGGGGCCATGTACACTGAACATGTTTAGTCGTGATTAAAGGAACCGTACGATACAACATGAGTGAGAACGAGCCCGCACAGATGATTGAGGGACGCTACCGCATCGTGCGCAATATCGCCGAGGGTGGTATGGCCACCGTGTATGAGGCCATCGATGAGCGTCTGGGGCGCACCGTGGCGATTAAGGTCATGCACACACAACTCGCCAAAGGCCCGCATCGGGAGCAGTTCGTCGAACGGTTCCGCCGCGAAGCCAATTCGGCCGCGTCCATCGCCAACCCGCACATCGTTCAGGTGTATGACACCGGCGAGTTCAATGGACTTGATTTTCTGGTCATGGAATATGTGCATGGCGTCAATCTGCGGCATGAGATGAACGCCCAAGGCACATTCTCCGTGCGTGAGACACTGCGCGTGGTCGCGGAAACGCTGGATGGTCTGGCTTCCGCGCATCGCGCCGGCGTGGTCCACCGTGACATCAAGCCCGAGAACATTTTGATCAATGATCGCGGCCATGTGCAGATCACTGATTTCGGTCTGGCCAAGGCCGCCAGCCAAGCCACATTGAGCTCCACCGGCATGCTATTGGGCACCGCCGCTTATCTGGCTCCCGAAATGATCGAGAACAATCAGGCCACCGCGCAAGGCGACCTGTATTCCGTGGGCATCATGGCATGGGAGATGCTGACCGGCAAAGTGCCGTTCGATTCTGATAATCCGGTGACGCTTGTCTTCAAGCATGTTCATGAGGACGTGCCGTCCGTGGCCACGGTCTGTCAGGGCATTGATCCGTCCGTGGCGGCGTTCATCGCCCATCTGACCGCGCGTCAGGTGGATGCCCGCCCCGCCGATGGCGCGGCAGCAGCTGAGGAATTGAGCCAGTTGGCCGCCAAATTGCCGCTGGAGGCGTGGCAATACCGTTTGCATGCCGAACCCATTGGAGGTGATCATACCGATGCCACCGCTGCAGCGCTGGTAGGCAATATCGCCGAGCAGGCCCCGCTGACCGGCGTACCTGCCGGTGCAGCAACGTTCGAGCCGTCCGTACCGGCGTTTTTGGCCGATGATGTCGCAAGCAATACCGCCGATACCGGTGGCGCCGCAGACGTCAATCCTCCGGCTCCTCCGGTCGCCCCCACCACGGCACTTGATTCGTCGACGCCAGCCGATGCTTCGGCTCCCCATAAGACGCAAATCATGGCACAGTCCGGCAGCGAGACACAAGTGCTGCCTCAGGCCGGCGATGCCTTCACCCGAGCGCCTGCCCTTTCCGATGAGCCGGACGTCGCTTCCAACGGCACCGGGCCAAAGAAGCAGCGCAGCAAAAAACCGCTCATCATCGTACTGGTGATCGTGCTGGTACTGGCTGCAATCGGCGGAACCGCCGGCTGGTGGTGGTTTGCCGGACCGGGCAGCTATTGGAGTGTGCCCAAGCCGGATGACGTGACCTGCGATGCGAATGCAGGCACCGAATGTTCGCTGACCGGCGCGGATTGGGCCACGTATGAAAGCACGTTGAAGGCTTTCGGCATCCCCTACAAGACGCACGAGGAATACAGCGACGACGTGGCGGAAGGCAAGATCATCTCTTCTTCCGTGAACAAGACCAAGGCCGTTGTGAACAGCCACATAAGCAAGCGAGCCAATCAGGAGCTTACGGTGGTGGTGTCCAAGGGCGTACGGATGGCCACCATCCCGAAGGATATTCTCGACGCGAATTCGGCCAATGGCAAGAATCCGTTGAACGCGCTCAAGAAAGCTGGCTTCGATAATGTCAAGCATGACGAGTCGAAGGATGAGTATTCGATGGACACGCCGCAGGGTGTGGCGTTGACGATTTCCCCTGATCCCGGTACCACGGCCAAGCACAACGATGAGGTGACGATTACTTTGAGCAAGGGACCGATGCCGGTGACCATGCCTGACATCGTCGGCAAGACCCAGTATGAGATGCAAGCCGCGCTCGGCGAGTTGAAGCTCACGGCCAATGTCACCGAACAGTACGATGACAAGGTCGAGGCTGGTCAAGTCATTTCCGCGTCTCAGGAAGCCGGAGCCCAGCTGAAGTGGGGAGATAGCGTGGACGTGGTGATTTCCAAGGGTCCGGAGATGGCGACGATACCGTCCGGCCTTGTCGGCAAACAGGAAAGCGCCGTGACCAAGACGCTTGAGGGTCTCGGGTTCAAGGTGAAAGCCGACAAGGTGCTCGGTGGCCTGTTCGGCACGGTGCGTACCGTGAAAAGCGGCGATACGGACCTCTCCAACGGCGGCAAGATTCGCCTGCGCGACGCCAACGGCAACCCCACCGTCATCACCCTCACCATCGTGTGAGAGCAATCGACTGGCTCCCCTCGCTGAGGGGAGCCAACACACATTATTCGGCTTCTTCGGCGGCCTGCTGGGCCTTGAGCTCGGCCTTGACCTTCTGGGCGTATTCGTTCACGAATTCCTGACCGCTCATTTTCTGGATTGCGGCGGAAACACGATCGGTCAGCGAGCGCAAATCATCATGTGTAATCTCATCGACCGGCTTCTTGGCAACCTCAATCGGCTTGCCATACAGCACCTTGGTCTTGCCCTTCTTGGGAATCGACGTGCCAATCGGCTGCAGCTTGTCCGAGCCGATGATAGCGGTCGGCACAATCGGGCAACCGGTCTCGAGCGCAAGTCGTGCGGCACCGGTGTGTCCCTTGTACAGTCGACCGTCCGGGCTGCGCGTGCCTTCAATGTGGATACCGAACAGGTGCCCATCCTCGATAATCTCGCGTGCGTGCTCGAGTGCGCCAAGCGACTTGCTGCCACCGGAACGATCAACCGGGAACACGCCCACGGACGTGAACCACCACTTCTTGAACTTGCCCTTCAAACCCTTGCCCTCGAAGTATTCGGCTTTGCCCATGAAGTGCACCATGCGCGGGCAGGTAATCGGAATCAAAGCATCATCGATCACCGCCAGATGGTTGGCTGCGATAATCGCGCCACCCTCTCGAGGCACGTTATTCAGTCCGCTGACAGCAGGGCTCAAACGATGACGAGCAATAGGGCCGAGACCTTTGACGAAGAACCAGTAGAGCACTTGGCATTCCTCCCGCAGACGAACTAGCCATTGGCCGGTCGCCTGATTAGAGTGACAGTTATGACTGAGAACCAGAATAGCAATGCCGACGGAAAGCGGCCAACCCCCACGCCGGGCAACGGACAGGATTACGGCATTTCGCCCCGGACGCCCGGAGACGGCGACGACGGGTCGCATGGCACGAACGATCTGGATTCGGCGTGGGCCGCATTCGAAGCCGAACATCAGGCCGACCTGCACGACGTGGCTTCCTCGCGCCAGGCCAGAAAGTTCGAGAAGCAGGCCAAAAAACGCGAGAAGGAGGCCCTGCTTTCCGTGAACGATCTGGACATCGGATCGTTCACCGATGACGTCCGTCCCGGCCGCGGTGGCAGACGTTCTGGCCCGCGCGATTTCACCGGCTCCAGCTGGCTGGACGTCGACAACGTCATGGACGCGCATGACGATGGCGGCTTCACTCCCCCGAACCCCGACCTCGGGCCGGTCAGGACGTCCACGATGCTGCTGGTGACGCTGCTCGTCGTCGGTCTCGTGGGCGAGATGGTGATGGTGCTCGTTCCCGGTTTGAATTCGATTCCGCTATTGGGCCCGTTGCTCAACATCCTCTTCGGATTGGGCGTCCTTCTCGGCTTGGGTGGTCTGGTGGCGGGAATCCTCAACCGCAAAGACCGCCCAGGGGACCGGGGCGGATACTACGACGACGGCGCGCGGGTCTAACGCTTGGACCGGGCGGTTTCGATCCACTTGTTGAACAGCGCCTCGGCTTTGCCCGAGTCGACGGCCTCCTCGGCCAACCGGTATGCGTCGGCGAAGCGCGACGCCAGAGTGCCGGCACCGACCAGATGGCCGTCGGCCACGATCGCGGAGGCGGCGTTCAGAAGCGCGGTGGTGCGGGAAGGAACGTCCTTGGCGGCCAGGAATTCCCTGAATGCGTTGGCGTTCGTATCCGGCGTCCCACCTTTGAGTTGCCCGACGGTGATGGCTTCCAAACCCAGATCCACGGTGGGGTCGAACTCGGATTCGTCGACCCTGCCGTCACGAATCTCCCATACGCTCACCGGGCCGGTGGGAGCGAGCTCATCCATACCCTCATGCGAGGTGTAGACCAGACCTGACTGGCCGCGGCTGGCATACACGGCGGCCATGATTGGACTCATCGACCGGTCGGCGCATCCGACGGCCACATGTGCGGGATTGGCCGGATTGGTCAGCGGCCCCAAAACATTGAACACGCACGGGATGCCCAACGCGGAGCGGATCGGGCCCACGAAACGCATGGCCGGGTGGAAGGTGCGGGCGAATGCGAAGGTAATACCCACCTCGTCGCCGACTTCCGCGACCGCCTCGGGCTTCAGATCCAACGGCAGTCCGAGGTCCTCGAGCACGTCGGCGGCACCGCACTTCGAAGACGCCGCGCGGTTGCCGTGCTTGACGATTGTCACGCCGGCGGCTGCAGCGGCCACGGAACCCATGGTGGACAGGTTCACGGTGGCGAATCCGTCTCCGCCGGTGCCCACGATGTCGGTGCTCTCACCGGACACGTGCAGCGGCACGGCATGGCGAACCATGGCTTTGGCGGCACCGCGAACCTCCTCGGCGGTCAGACCCAGCTGCTCCTGCATGGCGAGCGCGGCACCGACGGCGGCGGGGTCCGCGTTGCCCTGCATCAGATCGTCCACAAACCACTCCGATTCCCCGGCTGTGAGATGGTCTCCCCCGACCAGCTTGGTGAGAATCGACTTCCATGTGATATCGGCCATGATGCCCTCCTCGACGCTTCCGGGCGCCCGTGTCATTGTCATTGTGCCGCCAATTGTAACGGCTCGGCGCTCCCTCATGTGTTCCCGTCCGTATCACGAACATCCATCGGCCGGCACCTCGCACCGTGTGCGCCCGGGCGGGCTACGGCAAACGTCGGGAACGCTTGGCGCCGATCGATGTATGATGTGTGCATTGCTGCCTGTCTTCAAGAAGGATTCATCTATGAAGAACGTATTATGTTTCGGCGACTCCAACACCTTCGGCACCGATCCCGCGGATCCCGGAACCAGGCACCCTCTCGACGTGCGATGGCCGGGGCGTCTGGCCTCGCTGTTGGGGGATGGATGGCACGTCATCGAAGAGGGTATGAGCGGTCGCACCTCCGTGTTCGATAATCCTTTGGAACCGCATCGTTCCGGTATGGAGGCGCTTCCGATCGTATTGCAATCGCACTGTCCGCTCGATTACGCGATTGTGATGCTGGGTACCAATGACCTCAAAGAGATGTTCAATGCATCATCGCGCATCGTCGCGGCAGGCGCCGAAATGGTCGCACGCACGATTCGCGATTACGACTATGCGGGTTGCGGGCCGGCGCCGAGAATCCTTCTCGTCTCCCCCATCCACATCAAACCCGGAGTTCCCTATGCCAGTTTCGCGCAGAGCGCCGTCGAACGCTCGCACGAACTGTCTCGCTGGTACCGCAAGGCCGCCGAACGTAATGGGTGGCTGTTCCTCGACGCCGCGACGGTCGCCGAACCCAGCGATCTCGATAAACTACACATGAATCCGGAAGGCCACGCGAGACTCGCCGATGCAATCGCCGGGATACTGTTGGCGGACGCCGCCAGATGATGCAGGACCATCATACCGATCGTGAATAACGCCGGGGCCGGCACCCATATCATTGGGCGCCGGCCCCGGCGTATATCCGTTCGGTCGTCGAACCATCGGATGGTCAATGCCGATTCATCGTCACCGTCACTTCTCGTTCTGGCCGTGGCACATCTTGTACTTGCGGCCGGAACCGCACGGGCACGGGGCGTTCTTGCCGGTGCCAGGGAATGTGCGGCCGTCGGCCCATGGCGTCTTGAGCTCTTCGCTCTTCGGACGCTTGGAAACCGGAACCTTGCCTTCGGCGTGGCTGACCGGAGCCGGGCCGGCAACAGGCAGCGTGGACTCGCCGGCCTCGGAGGCGGCTGCGGATTCGGCAATCGCCTGCTTGGCGTCCGCATCCTCGTCCTCTTCTTCGACTTCGCCCTCGGTGGCCTCGACCACGGATTCGCCGTTCTCGTCGGGGCCGGAGGCCACGGCGATGGTGTCGGCGCTTTCGGCGGTCTCCTCGACCTCGTCAACGGCATCGTCGGTGGTGGCGACCTGCTTGATGTCGATGTGGAACAGCAGCTGGACGGTCTCCTCCTTGATGGCCTCGATCATGGAGTTGTACATCTGGTATCCTTCGCGCTGGTATTCGACCAGCGGGTCGCGCTGGCCCATGCCACGCAGGCCGATGCCGTCCTTGAGGTAATCCATCTCGTAAAGGTGCTCGCGCCACTTGCGGTCGAGCACGGCGAGCACCACGCGGCGTTCGAGATCGCGCAAGCCGGTCTCGCCGATGGTCTCCTCCATTTCGCCATACTGCTGCCTGGCGTCCTCGACGATCAGGTCGCGCACGGCCTCGACGGCCTTCG
>ENA-OWYG01000259-OWYG01000259.1-human-gut-metagenome-genome-assembly--contig:-NODE-259-length-36548-cov-39.851588_pt1 | contig 36548 bp, 30 predicted proteins | sample MGYA00249747_ERZ652080 | MGnify/ENA primary metagenome ERZ652080 (study PRJEB26925, sample SAMN05827071) | human gut metagenome | biome: ENVO:2100002; feature: ENVO:00000062; material: ENVO:00002003...
CTCCGATTATATGGAATCATTCTGAGAAGAATTGGAATGGCATATCATTAAGGGTGGCAGGGTGCGGACGTTTTCTTGGAGACTGAACGAAAGGATTATCATATGTCCGGTCCCGAGGAACGACAGCGCGCGGTGGACTTGTACTCCGCCACGCCGATGACCACGGCCCAGGTGATGAGGCATCTGGGACATCCGACCAGGCAGTGCCCGGAACGCCGGCTGGCAAAGGATCCCCGGTATGCCGGCCATATGGCGAAACCCATCATCCCACTGGAGACGAGGACCAAGGCGATCGAACCGGTGCCGGGCGGCACGTGCGGCGGAAGCAGGCCGCCCGACGGCTCGGCGCGTGCATCGGCGCCGTTTCACAACCGGGTCAAGGCGCATCGCGAGGGCGGTATGGCCGCGTTGCAGCCCAGGAACAGGAACGCCGGCCAGTCCGACAAGCCAGCGGTGCGACGGGATCGGGACGCCGGCGACGCCGAGGCCCTGCGCCGGCGGGTCGAGGAGCCGGAACCAGGGGAACGCGGTGATGCGGGAGATGGTGGAGGTCGCAGAAAAAGACCCGGGCACCGACCTATGGCGCCTGTCGGACAGGGAGAAGACGCTTCCGGTCGACCGTCCGCGCCCGACGTATTCACCCGGCTCGATGACATGCTTGCCCGGCATCGCGCCGAGCAGCCACCTACTGCCACCACGCCGGGCTCGGGGCTGACAAATACGCCGGTCTGCGCGTCCGGGTGGCCGAGGCGTTCGCCGCTTCCAAGGGCGGGTACGGGTACCGCAGGGTCAAGGCCATGCTAAAACCCGAAGCTTGTCAAGTTGTTTGTGTTTGGGGTGTGTTTTATAAATAAGGTTCCATTCGTTCGGGGTATGCGGCCGCGAGTTGGGCGAGGGCCTGTTTCCAGTTGGTCGTCATGCGCCCCTCGATGAGCCTTCCCTCGCTTTTGCGCCTGGTTTTGTTGCCGTCTTTGGCGCGTTTGAGGCTGCGTTTGTCCTCGATGTCGCAGATTGCCAGCCAGAACAGCTTGACCACGGCCTGGTCGTTGGGGAACTGGCTGCGGTTGCGGCTGACCTTGCGCAACTGGCAGTTGAGCGATTCGATGCTGTTGGTGGTGTACACCACCCGGCGGAGCATGGGCGGGAACTGCAGGAACGGGACGAACCGGTCCCACGAGCGTTTCCACGTGGCGGCCACCGACGGGTATCTCCGGCCGGGCCCGCTTTCCGCGAACTCGCCGAGCGCCTTTTGCGCGGCCTGCCCGTTGGGCGCGCAGTACACGCTCCTGAGCGCCGCGCACACCCTCTTCCTGTCGTGGTCGGCGACGAACCTGTTGGCCGCGCGTATCAGGTGCACCACGCAGGTCTGCACGATCGCCTTGGGCCACGTGGCCTCCACGGCCTCGGGCAGGCCCTTGAGCCCGTCGCAGCACACGATCAGCGCGTCGGCCATGCCCCGGTTGGCCATCTCGGCGCACACATGTGCCCAGAAGGAGGCGCCCTCGTTGTCCTGGACCCATATGCCAAGCACATGCTTGAACCCGTCCATGTCGACGCCGATGGCGATGTGCGCCGCCTTGGGCGTCACCCTGCCGTTGTCGCGCACCTTGACCCTGACGGCGTCCAGGTACACGACTGGATAGAACTCGTCCAGCGGCCGCTCCTGCCATTCGAGCACGGCGTCGCTCACCGCGTCGGTGATGTTGGATATCGTCTCGGGGCTCAGGTCCGTGCCGATCGTCTTCTCAAGGTGGTGCTGGATGTCGCGCACCGTCATGCCGCCCGCGTACAGGGATATGATCATCTCGTCCAGTCCGCCCAGCCTCCTGGAATGCTTGGGCACCAACCTCGGGGTGAACGAGCCGTCCCTGTCGCGGGGAACCAGCACGGTCACCTCTCCCACCGGCGTGGACAGCGTCTTGGGATACGAACCGTTGCGCGAGTTCGCATGCCCGCCGCCCGCCTTCGACTCCCTGTCGCCGGGCGCGTAGCCCAGGTGCGACGTCATCTCGGCCTGCAGGCCGCGTTCCAGGGCGACCCTCGTGAGCTCGCCCAGCAGGCCGCCGTCGCCGGTGAGCTCGATCTGCCCGCCGTCTATCCGTTCGAACAGGGGGTCCAGCGCTCCCGACGCGACCAGCGAGTCCACCAGGGACCGCGAATCCGTCACGGCACCATTGTCATTCCCGGCCACATCGCCGGCCATAGGCTTCACTGCCTCGGTCACCATGATCGTTTCCTTTCAATCAGATGATCCCATACACAAACAATTAGACACCCTCGGTCGAAGACCTTCTCCCCGTGCCCGTCGCGCATCCGGATGACGCGCCCCCGGTCGTGGTCGATGACCACGGTCATGTACGTGTGACCCTTCCTGTGGCTGGTCTCGTCCACGCCAATGGAACGCAACCCGTCGAACAGGCCCGCGCCCCGTTCGGCGCGAAGATCGTCGGCGACGCGCTTGCGGATCGGGCCCACGCTCTTCCGGTCGACGCGCATCAGGCTGCTCACGGCGCTGCGCGGCGCATGCACGCCCGGCCAGGCGACCTGCCGTTCGAAGTCGCGCGTGTACGCGCTTTTCCTTCTCGCCCACGGCACCATCGCGACGGTCACCCCATGCTCCGCGCACGTCACGCGCACGGGCGCGTGCTCCGGCGGCAGCCTCGTGCAGTCGATGTCGAGGTGACGCCAACGGCGTGCGCCCAGACGGTCGTACCGGCGGCCATGCTCCCCGCATCTGGCGCGCCGGGACGATGACGACGTCATCACCGTTGCGATCCGTCTCGATGCGAGGCGTTCCGGCCACGACATCGGCGGGCGGATGCAGCATGCGCTTGAGCGCGCCGGCTGATATGGCGGGCACGGGCGTTCCTCTGCTTTTCCGGTTCTATTTCTTGGCGGAAACAAACCTGACGGGAGAACGTCCCTTCCATACCCGCAAACAAACCAGCCCCGACAACGCCAAGGCTCGACAGCCCACCACACAAACCGGCGAAGACTCACAAAACGTCGCCAGCCCCCCGCCGTACACGTTTATTTGACCATAAACATACGCCACGCTTGTCGATAAATAATATGGCGTGCCGCCGTCGACCGGTACGAGTCGGTGACTCGTGCAACGATGCGCCGACCGAATCCGTCAACGGCGCATGCGAGACCTAACTCATATGGCGGCGCGAACCGTTCCGCGGTTCGGATGAGTTGGGATTGGCGACGTTTCGGTGGGTTTCGCGGTGGAACTCGAAACAACTTCACAGTTCGTTGGGTTACGGGACACCGGAACAGGTAGAAAACTAGTATTATTGAACCCAAACGGTGCAAACCGTCTCACCATAAGAGCGGGACAAAACCAGACCATATCCCACTGCACAGTAGCGGAAGAAGGTTAAGAATGTATATCTCACATCTCCAGCTTAGAAATTTCATGTGTCACCACGAGCTTGATCTTGATTTCGGTAGTGGGGTGAATTATCTAGTAGGCGACAATAATTCAGGGAAAACAACTGTTCTGAGAGCGCTGCAGTATTTACATGATGGTGTTACTAAAGGACATGATATTAGTGAATACCGGTATCATGCATTGGGCGCATCCAATGAAGAAGTTGACACAGTTCCAGTCGTTGTTACGGCTGATATCGTTTTCGAACGAAGCGAAGTGCCGCCGCAATGTCTTGCTGATGATGACCCTGAATATAACTCTAAGGCCGACGGACATTTACTTAACGACGCAGTCTATGATCCACTTTGTCCATATGTCTTTTTTGATAACAACACAAAACAGTATCTGCTTCGTGTCCGACGAAGCTCCGCTACCGTCACTTTACACAAACATTCGAAAGGCAAGGCAAGCACGCTTGGGATTAAAGACATCGGGGTCTTCGACAATCGAAACAAGCGAGAAGATGAGTATACCAATGCTACTGGTATCTCGGCGAAGATACAGCGTCTTTTTGACCCTATTTTTGTTTGGGCTGATGACGCTCCTGATGCAGCTGCAGATTTCGCTCCAACTAAAATCATGGGAAAGCTTATCTCAGAGGAAACGGCAAAGTTTAAGGAATCCTTACTTTGGAAAAATTTCCTTGACGCGCATAAAAAAGCATTCATCACTGGTGGTGATGAATCGTATATGGGTGGCGATGAATCGGATATGCAAATTGATTCTCAGCCTAGTTTACAGGAAAAGCTGAATTCAATTGCTTCCGAAATCGGCGAGAGGATGAACGAACAGTATGGTGGTAGCAATGCTGTCCAGTTCGCTTTTGAGCAGCCTGATGTCTCAAATTTTGTTAAGATGGGACAAGTACTTATTCGCGAAACATCCAACGACTCATCAAATGATCAAGATATTAATTTTGGAGGTGATATTACTCCAGAAGCCGAGCTTCAGCATAAAGGCACTGGTATGCAACGAGCGTTCGCCTTAGCCGCTATTCAGATATACGCCGAACAACAACGTAAACATTCTGTCGATAAATCAGGAGAAGACAATGATGAGGATTCTGAGAAAGAACTCCCGATTATCTCATCTCTCGTAGCATTGGATGAACCAGATATGGCACTGCATCCATACGCGCAATACACGCTTGCCGGTTCTCTCCACAATAATCAGCATTGTCAATATTTCATTTCAACACATTCTCCATATATGCTCCACGGTTACTCAGACAAACAAGATACCCTTCATGTGCTATATGCAGAGTCTGGGAATCGGAAGAATCTTATATCCCCTGGTAAACTTCAAATCGTTGAAGGTAAAGATCCGTCTATTCCAGCTATCACATATTTTGCTTTCGGGATCCCGACGCCAGAATTCCATAGTGAACTGTATGGGCGAATCACCAATGTTATTGAAGAAACTTGTCAAGAAGAGAATATCTCTGTTGCCAGTGTAGGGATAGAGATTGAAAAAGAATTTACTAATATTCCGAAAAAGAAGCGTTTTGACTCTCGCAAGCCTCAGAAAAAAGACTGTGCAACGAGAAAGGAGAACTGTAATCGATATGGTGGCAATGTCGTGGAAGAACCGTTACCGACATATGTGCGGAACTGTACAGATCATCCTGAGTCCATCGGAAAGATGACTGATGAAGCAAAACAGCATGATGAATTTAAGGATCTTGATAACGAGTTTGACCTGAATGAACTGCATCGTTCCATTGAATATATGCTGGAATATCTGGAGAAACATGATCCCGTCATGGTTAAATCGGGCAAACGTTTCATGCACCACAAGCCCTCGTCGGGCCCGTCATGGCGGGTGGCGGCCTTGCGGTAGTGCTTCATGCGGTTGAAGACCCGTTCGACCATGTTCCGCCCCTTGTACGCCTCCCCGTCGCAATCCCATGGGGCCGCACGATTCCCCTTGGTCGTCGTGCCCGGCGCCCAAGCTCGGATGGGTCTCGACGACCGTGCTTCCGCCGTCGGATGCTACGTGAACTTTGGTGTTCCGTGTGTTTTGATGCTCCTATACATTGTCAAGCGTTTGGGTGTGTTGTTTTGGACTGGTGATGGAGTGAATCCATTGGATGGCCCGTCGCTCGAGTTCGGGCAGGTCCCGTTTGCCTCGTTCGATCTTTCTGATGCGGCTGAACGGCACGCATGGCGCCTCGTCGACCTGCTGTGGGTGATACCGTGGCCCACGCGCGGTTCGCGCAGTCCGGCGCCGCGTTCGGCCGGCATCCTACGCCCGATCCCACCGTTGCGTATGGCGATGAGCACCCGGCACGCCTCACGGGCGATGAACCGTTTGACGCAGCGGATGTTCTCGAGCCTGCCCTCACCCTCACGGGTCTTCCCGGCGGCGTGGTCCCTGGTGGGCTGGTGGTATCGCAAGCGGACGATGGCGATGCGGCGCAACGCCATGTCGCCCTGCCGGTTGCCGCCTTTATTGAGCCTGTGCCTGTTCGTCCTGCCACTGGACGCGGGCAGCGGGCATGCGCCGCAGAGCTTGGCGAACGCGGCCTCGCTCCGGATGCGTTCGGGGTCATCGCCGGCTACGATGGCCAGGGCCGCGGCGATGACGATGCCCGCGCAGTACATGTCGGGCGACGGTCTCGCGTGCTCCTGGAGGATCGCGCGCATGCGTTCCTCCAGGGGGCCGGACTGCCGTTTAAGCGCCTTCCATGCCTTGGCGGTGGATTTCAGTGCGGCCGGCGCGCTCCGCTCGACCAGTCCGCCGGCGGGCCTGCACTCGGCGAGCCCGTTCATGCGGTCCCCGCCCCTCATCCCCGGTACCGTTCCCTGACGGACTCCGGGGCGGTGACGAGCAGGCCGTTGGCCGAGTCGGGGATCGTGGTCATGGCCGACGCCAGTTGGGCTCGCTGGGCGTTGAGATGGCGCAATGCCTCGACCCACCCATCCGGGCTTTTCGGCGGGCCTGTGCCCCACCGGCCATGACGCCGCGGGCCGCGGCGGCCGCGCCGAACGAGTTCGCGCCCCACTCCAATCGCCGCCGCCATGCCCGGTTCGGGCAATGCGCCGATCAGTCTCCCATATCCCTCCGGGTCGGCCGCGAATGTCTCGGTGCCCAGCGGCCTTCCCCTTTCCGTCGAGCAATGCGATGGTGTGCGCGTCCGTGTGGGTGTCGGTTCCCGCCCACGCCGTTGCGTTTGATGACGTCATCGTCGTCCCTTTCCACGTCGTCGGGCTGGCCTTCCCAGGGCCTGCGGCGCGGACAGGACGTTGACGGGGCGCGTTGCCATGGTTCTTGCGGGATCCGATGGGAGCGGCCACGCTCCTATGAGGTCATGCATCCATGGCCCGCGGGTCGGCGACCTTGGGCGGGACAAATCAAAATAAGGACAGTCGCCCGACGGATGGCGTCAGTCAAATCGGGGGTCGCCGCCCCGGCCGTCATGTACCATTATCGCCGATAAGAAACCGGCACAACCATTATCAACGTCAAGTCGGTGTTTCGTGATGGGGCTGGTGCCGTTTTGTTGGACTCGTCGTTGATTCCCTCACCACCAATCATGCCACAAGACCGAGTCCGCGCCGCCGGTCCATGATGCCCGCGCCCGGACTCCGTCTTGATGCGCCTGTCCCGGTACCAGACCATGTGGTCGTCCAGCATGTCGACGAACTCGTCCATGGTGACGCCCGCGAAGCTGCGCTTGTGGAAGAACTCCTGCTTGATCCGGCCGAGGAACCCCTCCGCGGCGGCGTTGTCCGGACTGCATCCCTTCGCGCCCGTCGAACTCGTCAGGTTGTTGTCCTTGCGGATGCGGATCCATTCGGGCCACCGGTAGTGGCGGCCACGGTCACTGTTAAACCGATGTCGGTTTAACAGTGATTAAGCCGGGTTTGTTGTTAAGCCGGGGAACGGTTCGGGGTCTTGGTGGCTGGCCGTGTCCCATGTGGTTTCCCGGCTTAACGTTCCGGGTTATGTTCGTCTTGTCCCATCTGATTCGAACGAAGGAGTTTGCCATGGGTGAGACGACGGTTGGCCATGTCGCGGGCGAGGTGGTCCGCGCGCTTTACGGGGCCGGTTATATGGAATCCACCATAGGCCAGTACCGCAAGTCCATCAGGGCGTTGGAACGGTACGCCGGAGGCCCGGATGCGGTGTACACGCGTGGGTTGGGCGCGGGGTTCGCCGCGTCGACCTTCAGTGAGCGGACGGGCGGTTTCAGCAGGCAGCGGTGGTTCGATTACGGCAGGCTGGCGCGTTTGTGCGACTCGTATCTGCGGTCCGGTTCGGTGGACCTGGGCAAGTGGCGCAGGAGCAGGCTTGCGGAGCCGGTGGTTCCGGGTTTGGCCGTGGTCATGGAGCGTTGGGAGGCGTATCTCGCCGGTTCGGGACTGGCTTCGGCGACGGTGGGGCATTACCGTCGGATGGCGGGCTTGTTCCTCACGTGGCTGGAATCTCATGGGGTCGTGTCGTTGGACGGTTCGGATGGCTCGCATGTGCTGGGGTTCCTGGCCGGGCCGCGTTCACGCTGGTCGGAGTCGTCGATGCGGCACGCCGCGTCGGACCTGCGCCCGTTGTTCAGATGGCTCGGGCGGGATGACCTGGCGGACGCGATCGGCCTGGCCGGCATACGCAGGACCCACGCGATCGCGGGAACGTTGCCCGACGACGAGCACCGCCGCTTGCTGGAGGCGTGCGCCTCGCGGTCGGTGCCGTCGAGGGACGCGGCGATCACCCTGCTGTCGCTGACGTGCGGGCTGAGGGCATGCGATGTGATCGGTCTGAGGATCGCCGACGTGGATTGGGATTCCATGAGCATAGGTCTGGTGCAGCGAAAGACGGGCAATCCGTTGACCGTGCCGATGACGGGACCGCTGGCCGCGAGGCTGGCGTCCTGGCTGTTGGACGAAAGGCCCGCCACCGACGACGACCGTGTGTTCGTGCGGTACAAGGCGCCCCATGTCGCGCTTCGGGGTCATTCATCGGTGTACGAGGCGATCAGCCGTGTCATGCGGCACGCCGGGCTCGGACGCCGGGGCGGTTCCAGGCTGTTGCGGCGCAACGCGGCGACGAGGATGCTGGAGGCGGCCACGCCGTTGCCGACGATCAGCGCGGTGCTTGGCCACGCCGACCCCGATTCCACACGCGTCTACATGGCCACGCACCGCGGGGGAATGCTCGCGTGCGTGCTGCCCGTGCCGGAAGGCGGATCGTCATGAGACCCACGGAACACGGATTCGTCGGCCCGCTCGCCGGCGAATTGGAGGAGTACATCCGTTTCAAGGCGTCCATGGGCAGGCATGGCGCCACCCGCGTCCAGGTCCTGCGCTCGTTCGACCGGCATTGCCTCGAACACGGGGCCGTGCGTCTGGAGCGGGGCGTCGTGGAGCGATGGATCGCCCATAGGATCGACGCGAATCCCGGGGGTTGCCGCTCGTGGTTCTCGTACATCAGGGACTTCGGCAGGTGGATGCGACTGGCCCACGATCCCGACGCGTACGTGCTCTCCGACCAGTGGAAGGCCGGATCCCCGCGTCCGACGCCGTACCTGCTGACGGACCGCGAGGCCGCCCTGTTCCTGCGGGCCGCGGGAACGTTGGAGTCTCCGTCGCCGTGGGCGTGGCAGTCTCGCGCGTTCTTCATGCTCATGGCCTGCTGCGGGCTGCGCACCCGAGAGGTCAGGAGACTCGCCGTCGGGCACGTCGACCACAAGGCCCGTTCCATCGACGTGGTCGATTCCAAGGCCGGTCGCAGCCGCAGGCTGCCCGTGGGCGACGAGGTCGCCGCCGAACTGCTGGAATGCGACCAACGGTCCCGCGAACGCTTCGGAGACGACCGTCCCGCGTTCTTCGTCACCTCCACCGGCAATCCGGTCTCCCCGGGCATGCCCGGCGTGGTGTTCCGCCGCGTCTGGACGCGGGCAGGGCTCGAGTGGCCACAAGCCGGCAAACGGCCCAGGCCCTATGATTTCCGGCACCGGTTCGCGTTCGCGAACATCGAGCGGTGGACTCGCGACGGCGTGGACGTGATGGCGATGCCGCCCTATCTGGCGGCCTACATGGGACACGCCGGCATCGACAGCACCCTCTACTACGTGCACGCCAGCCCCGATTTCATGGACGGATACGCGGACCTCGTCGCCGACGCCGAACGCGTGGTCCCGGAAACGGAGGAACCATGAGCAAGGCAAGGAAAACGGCCGCCAGCTCCGGTGAACCGGACTTCTGGCGAGTCGCGCGCGACTGGCTGCACCACTGGCTGCCCAAGGTGCGGGGCAGCTCGCCGAAGACCGTCGAGGCGTACCGCATCGGCCTGGAATCCTACGTCCGATGGCTCGAAACCACGGAAGGCACGCAGCGCAGCCACATCGGTTTCGGGCATTTCGACCGGGCGCGCCTGGGCCGGTGGGTCGAATGGATGCGGACCGAGCGCGGGTACTCGGACCGCACCATCATGCTGAGGATGACGACGATGCGCGTGTTCCTCGACCACGCGGGCCTCGAACACCCGGCATTGACCGCGCTGGGCAACGACGCGGCCGGCATACGTGTCAAACCACCCGCGCGCAAACCCGTCGACCACCTCGGGGAGGAGCACACCAAAGCGTTGCTGACCGCATGGGGCACCGGCGACGCCAAATCGCGCAGGAACCGCATGCTCCTGATCCTCATGTACGACACCGCCGCCAGGATCGGCGAACTCGCCGCACTGACCATCGCGGACGTGGGTATGGATAAGCCGGCCAGGGTCACGCTCACCGGCAAACGCGGCAAGAGCCGGGTCGTGCCCCTGGGAGAAAGGACACGAACCCACCTGGCCGCCTACCTCGAGGAATTCCATCCCGGACCGTCCATGCGCGACGGCGACAGGCCGTTGTTCCACTCGACGAGGAACGGCGCCATCCAGCCGCTCTCCGTGGACCGGATCGACGAGATCCTCAAAACCGCGGCGGCCAGAGCACGCCGCGGGACGTGCCCGTCCATGCCCGAACGCGTCCACTGCCACCTGATCCGCCGGACCCGCGCCATGGACCTCTACCAACAGGGCGTGCCGCTACCGCTCATCATGCAACTGCTCGGCCACGAAAGCATGAGCACAACCAGCGCGTTCTACGCGTTCGCGACCCTCGACATGATGCGCAAAGCCGTCGATGCGGCCAACCCCGGCCCCGACCCCTCCAAGGAGACATGGCTCAGCGAGCAACGACTCCGACAACTACACACCCTCAAATAACCCGGAACGTTAAGCCGGGAAACCACATGGGACACGGCCAGCCACCAAGACCCCGAACCGTTCCCCGGCTTAACAACAAACCCGGCTTAATCGGAATTAAACCGACATCGGTTTAACAGTGACCGCGGCTGCCACTACCGGTGGCCGGAATGGATCCGCATCTGCAAGGACAACAACCTGACGCGTTCGATGAGCGCGAAAGGCTGTTCTCCGGACAACGCGGCCGCGGAGGGGTTCTTCGGCCGGATCAAGCAGGAGTTCTTCCATGAACGGAGCTTCGCGGGCGTCTCTATGGACGAGTTCATCGGCATGCTGGACGGCTACATGGTCTGGTACCGGGACAAGCGCATCAAGACGGAGTTCGGCATGAGCATCATGGATCGTCGACGCGGGCTCGGTCTTGTGGCATGATCGGTGGTGATGGAATCAATGACGAGTCCAACAAAATGTCACCGGCCCCGAACAGACAATCGCACAGGTGACGGCCGCGCCCGTCGCCATTCACAACGCGCGTCGAATCGACGCCAGGGGAGTGCAGGAGCATTGCTGGGTCGTGGCCGACGCCTCGGGCGGGATCGCCGCCACCGGCACCAACGACGATGACTTCGCCGCGGCCTGCGCCGCGAACCAGGCGTCCGCCATCGACGTCAACGGTCGCATCCTGACCCCCGGCTACGTGGACATCCACGTTCATGGCGCCTGGGAGAAGAGCTTCGACGATGGTCCCGAGGGCATCAACGTGGCCCGGACAGGACATGCCGTGCACGGCACCACGCGACAGGTGCTCTCGCTGATCACCAACCCCATCGACGTGCAGTGCGCGAACCTGCGCAACGTGCGTGCCGCGATGGACGAGCGTCCGGATGTGCTTGGCGCGCATCTTGAGGGGCCGTTCCTGGCGCTCGCGCGCAAGGGCGCGCACGACCCGCAGTGCCTCAAGGTCCCGTGCCCGAACTGGTGGATAAGCTGCTGGAGGCCGCCGACGGCAGCCTGCGACAGATCGCCATCGACCCCGAGCTGCCGCACGGCTTCGATGCCATCGCACGCTTCGCCGCGGCGGGCGTCGTTCCGGCCGTCGGCCACTGCGACGCGGACTACGAGATTGCGCGCCGCGCCTTCGACGCGGGCGCGGGCATCATGACCCACATGTTCAATGCGATGAACGGTCTGCACCATCGCGAGCCCGGTCCCATCCCCGCGGCGGTGGAGGACCCGCGCGTCACCATCGAGCTGATCAATGACGACTTCCACGTGCAGGACCCGATGGTCCGCCTGGGCTTCGATTTCGCGCCGCACCGCGTGGCCTTCGTCACCGACGCCATGGCCGCCACCGACTGCCCGGACGGCACCTACAAGCTGGGTGCCCTAGACGTCAACGTGGTCGACGGTCATGCGCGCCTGGTGTCCAATGGCGCGATCGCCGGTTCCACGCTGCTGCTCGAGGGAGCCGTGAGCCGCGCCGTGCTGGACCTCGGCTTCTCGCCGGTCGATGCGGTGGAGACGGCCATGCTCACCCCGGCCCGTGCCTTCGGCTTCGACAGGCCGAACAAGGTCACCGGAGCGCCGCTGGGCCTCGTGGCCCCCGGCTACGCCGCCGACCTGCTGTTCACCGACCCGGACAGCTGGCAGGTGGAGCAGGTGTGGTGCGCGGGACGCAAGGTCAAGTGACGATCGAATAGGTTTTCAACTGGCATATGTTTGGAGGGGCTGCGATTACGAATCGCAGCCCCTCCAAACATATGCCAGATACGGGTATCTCTGATGAAAGAACCCGGATCTCGCTTTCATCTATCGTTGTAACAGTGTTGTCTCTAACACGAACTAATAAAGAAATCTGCATTTAATGTTCACGCAAACATCGAATTCTATCTTTTGATGTAGTTGATGTGGGGAAGCTTGTATTTCCGATAGTTTTCGCGTCGCGAGAGGTGCAGGACACGCCATGGGGATAATTAGTTTGCGTTTCAAACACATGTGTATTAATCTAATTAATATATTTACATTGGAAACATAGCAGTTGACAGTGTGTGCCCGACGAATACGACGACGTTAGCGGAAGGGATTGTTCATGTATCTCAAGATTGATCGTGAGTTTGGGCGATGCGAGCGCGTGATGCGCCAGCGTATCACGCCACATATCCACCGGCCGGTCATTCATTGCGAAGTGAGAGCCTTCGACAATCCGGGAGAGCCTGAGCCAAGCGATGCCTTCCTGGCAAAGGTGCGGGAGAATGAAGTCGAGTTTCATGACTTCCCGCTGCCGCAGGAATGGGGAACCACATGGGGGACGACATGGTTTGAGCTGACTGGTGTCATTCCTCAGGATGCTTTGCATGGAAAGTTTGACTTGGAACTTATGGTGGACCTTGGTTGGCATCCGGACCTCGTCGGCATGCACATCGAGGGTCTGGTCTACCGTGCCGACGGTAGTGCCATCAAAGCCGTGCACCCCAGGAATAACTGGGTTCCTCTGGTCAGGGGTGGCTTGATAGATGATGCGATTGCGTCCGATGGTTCGTTCACGCTGTATCTTGAGGCGGCATCGAATCCAATCATTCTAGGTGTTCCCTCGTTCGCCAAGACTGAGCTGGGCGCCGCCGCCACCGGCAAACGGGATCAGTCCTACATCTTCCGTTCGGTGGATGTGTGTGTCTATGATCGGCAGCTTCAGGCGCTGTGGGCTGATCTGGACGTTGTCAGCCAATTGGTCACCGAGCTTCCGGATTCAAGTCAGTGGCGTTGGAAGTTGGCGAAGGCGTTGCAGCGTTCGATGAATATCTATGACGAGCGAGACTTGTCGACTGTTCCTGCGGCCCGCAAAACCCTGGCTGACGTGCTCGCCACACCCGGTGAGGCCGTTCGCCTGCGGCATACGGCAGTCGGTCATGCGCACATTGACTCAGCCTGGCTCTGGCCTGTGCGTGAGACCAAGCGCAAGGTTGCCCGCACCGTTGCCAACACATTGGCGCTGATGGATCAGGATCCCGAATATGTTTATGCGATGAGTTCTGCCCAGCAGTATGTCTGGCTGGAACAGGAACATCCTGATCTCTTTGAGCGGGTCAAGGCTCGTGTCGCAGAAGGACGGTTCATTCCTGTAGGCGGCATGTGGGTTGAGTCGGATGGCATGCTGCCGTCCGGAGAATCCTTGATTCGTCAGATTTCGTACGGTCAGCGGTATTTCCGTGATCGCTTCGGTGTGGCTCCGAAGGGCATCTGGCTGCCGGATAGCTTTGGCTACAACGGTCAGTTCCCGCAAATCGCCCGTCGTAGTGGCTACGAATGGTTCCTCACTCAGAAGATTTCATGGAGCGACACTACGCGTTTCCCGCATCATTCCTTCATGTGGGAAGGCATCGATGGATCGCGTATTTTCACGCATTTCCCGCCCTCCGACAACTACGGTTCCCAGGTCACTGCTAAGGAACTGAAGTACTCCGAGTCGAACTTCAAAGACAAGGACTTGTCGGACAAGGCCATAATGTTGTACGGCTATGGAGACGGTGGAGGTGGTGCCACCCGCGAGATGATGGAGCGTGTCCACCGCTTCGAGAACCTTGAGGGCATTGCCTCCACGCATATGGGTTCTCCGGAGACCTTTTTCGCTGAGACGCGTCGGGAGATGGAATGTGAGGCAGGTGACGAGTTCCCGGTGTGGAAGGGCGAACTTTACCTGGAACTACATCGAGCTACTCTGACCAGTCAACAGGACATGAAGCGCGGTTGCCGTGGGGAGGAATCCCTACTGCGCGTCGCTGAATACCTTGGCACGATGGCCATGCTTATAGTTCCCGGATATGTTTACCCGAAGCAAGAGCTCGATCGTATCTGGACAACGCTGTTGCTTAACCAGTTCCATGATATCCTTCCCGGTTCCGCCATCGCCTGGGTGCACCGTGTGGCCCGTGAGGACTATGCCCGCGATTCCGCCCGTTTGCGTGAAATCATCAACGAGGCGGCCGGAGCACTGCGTGGTGTTGCTCCGAATGCCCCGGTCATCGTTGATGCTGTCATTCCTTCCTTCTCGAGTTCCGGCCCTGATTGGCGTCCAGTGCCCGCCGTCGCCCGGGGCGAGGCGGTGGCCGTTGAGAATGAGTCGGATGGTTCGGTGACGCTGAAGAATAAGGATTTGACGGTTCGGATTGCCCAAGACGGCACCGTTGTGTCTGCGTTTGACCGTCGCTCTGGCCGTGAGCTCATACCTGTTGGTACTGCCATGGGACGCTACGAGGTGCTGCGTGACGAACCGGTGATGTGGGACGCCTGGGATATCGAGCGCGATGCATTGATGTGTGCTGAGCCAGTCACCGATTCACATATCATCGATACGAGCACCGATGCCGACGGTGTGGCGCGTGTCACTGTTGAAGCACATTATGGAGACACCGTTTTTGAAACTGTGATTGCGCTGGGGCCGGGGAGCAATCAGCTTGATTTCGCTGCGCATGTCGACTGGCAAACCAAGGAGCGTTTCCTCAAAGTGGACATGCCGCTCGCCATTGTGGCGGACAGGGCCCAATACGAATGCCAGTATGGCATGATTAGCCGTCCGGTGGTCAAGAACAGTCCTGGTGACGAAGCGCAGTTCGAGAATTGTTCGCATCGCTTCGTGCGCATCGCTGACGGTGCGTATGGTGCCTCGGTGGTCAACGCGACAACCTATGGTTCCGACGCCTATCCACTCAACGGCGATAAGCTGGGGGCCACGGGCACCATGTTGCGACTGTCCTTGCTTGAAGGACCGGAGTATCCCGATCCTGATGAGGATATGGGAGAGCATGACTTCCATTGGGCGCTTGCTCTCGGTAGCACGCCTGCGGACACCGTTGCCGCGGCAGCACGTATTGTCGCTCCGTCGATTGAGAACATGCCCGTTGTGGCTGCGCCGGTCAATCTGGAGACGCTCGATGGTTCTCTCGCCATTGATTGGATTAAGCCGGCGGATGACGGATCTGGTGATGTGATTATCCGCATCTATGAATTCGCGGGATCGATTGCCTCCGCAGTACTGCATGCAGGCAAGTCGCTCGAAGGCGCCACGGTCCGTGAGACCGATGCGCTCGAAGGTGACGAATTGCCTGAAGGCGAGCCAAAGGCATTGCGAGACGCAGGCCCCTTGGAAGGCGCGCAACTTCGTTTCGGGCCGTTCCAATTCGCGACCCTACGAGTGCACCGTTCCTAGGCGGATGCGCCAACAAGATTTGACCTCACAGTCAAAACCCAAGAAAGGAAATATCATGAGGAATATCATGACCAGAACACTGGCATTTGTCGGTGCCGTCGCAATGCTTGGCAGTGTCGTCGCCTGCGGCTCCACGAACAGCTCTGACAGTGGTGATGAGAACACCGGCGAAATCACCTTCTGGACCAAGAACCTGAAGACCGGCTACAACGACTACTTCGTGAACCTGGTCAAAGAGTTCGAGAAGCAGAACCCCGGCGCCAAGGTGAAGTGGGTCGATCAGCCCGGTGAAAGCTATGCGAATACAGTTTCGACAGCCGCGGCATCAGGAACGTTGCCCGATGTGCTCGACGGTATGCCGAGCGATGCATTCGCCTTGGCTGAAGCTGGTGCCATCGATAACGTCTCTAAGGAATACCCGAATATTGAAAAGGAGTATGCTCCCGGTCCGTGGTCTGGCATGGTTTTCAAGTCTCCAACTATCGAAGAAGGTTCTTATGGATATCCGTGGTATACCACTAGTAGTGCCATCTTCTATAACAAAGGCATTCTGGCAGAATGCGGTGTCGATACCACGAATCTGCCTGACTCATATGACGAGTATTTCGCTGCAGCTGATACCTTTGCACAAAATTGCAAGGGGAAGTACAGCTTCGATGCCAACTTGCCGAATATCGGTGGTTTCTATGCCTATGCCGGTAAGCAACTTAATGATGACCACACCAAGTGGCTCTTCAATAACAAGAAGAGTGTCGAGCTACTCCAGAAGTACGCCGATATGTATAAAAATGGTGCGCTGAGTGAAGAAGCGGTTTCTGCCAACGGAACTCAATCATCTGATTTGTTCAAACAGGGTGCCGTGGCCACTCGTAGTGGTTATGTGTATGATCTCCAGGACATCAAAGAGAACGCCCCTGAGGTCTATAAGAATCTTGCTTTCGTTCCTGGTTTCGGTCATGCAAGTATCACTCCTGAGATGTTGATGGTATCCTCTACTTCTAAGAAGAAGGCTTTGGCACATAAGTTCGCTCAGTTCGTAACTAACAATAAGAACCAGGTGGAGTTTGGGAAAGCAGCCAACGTCTTCCCGGCCACAGCTGAGGGCGTTGATGATCCCTACTTTACGAATCCTGGTGCTGATGCCGATGATCAGCGTCAATTGATTGCGACATTGAGTAAGAACATCAAGGATGGCTTCTGTGGCTATCCCGAATTCACCCCTGCTGATAGCACGACATTTACCGAGCAAGTCAGCTTGGCGGCTTCTGGCAAGGTCAGTCCTAAGGAAGCGCTCGATACTGCGGTGAATGATGCCAATACGAGGCTGCAAGACTGATGACTCAGGCAGCTTGGGATAGTGTCCAGGTTGCCGGTCGGAAGGGGAAGCGTCGTAAGGCTTCCCCTTCCGATGATCAATCTGACCGCATGTACAAGAACACGCCATTGCTCACCCGTCTGAGCCCATGGCTGTTCATCTGGCCTCCAGTCGTGTTGGTGATTCTGTTTTCAATCATTCCGTTCATCAACACTATTCGACTGTCTTTCACGGATTCGACATTGCTGCGTCCCGGTAAGTTCGTCGGGCTGGAGCAATATATCAGGGTCTTTCACGATCCGCGAGTCGGCACCGCATTGCTTAATTCCACGGTATACGCCCTGGTCGTGGCACCACTGATGATGATTCTTCCATTAATCATCGCAGTGCTGGTTTCCGGCAAAGGACGATTGGTGGGGCTGTTCCGCACGGCCTTCTATATCCCTGTGGTCGCTGGTTCCATCATCACGGGTCTGATTTGGACCAACCTGTTGTCTGCCCGTGGCCTGGTCAATTCAGTGTTCAATACGCTGCATTGGATTCAGCAGCCGATTCCTTTCCTCACCGATCGCTGGCTGTTGCTGTTCAGCTGCATGGCCGTGACGCTGTGGACCGGCATCGGTTCCAACATGGTCATCTACCTGGCGTCGCTGGCCAATATCAGTCCTTCGCTCTACGAGGCGGCTGATATCGACGGCGCTGGCGCGGTACGAAAGTTCACCAGTATCACCATGCCTGGCGTGCGTTCGACGATGGTCATGATCCTGCTGCTGTCGACGATTTCGGCCTTCCGCGTATTCAACGAGGTTTACCTGTTCACGAATGGCACCGGCGGCATTGGCGGCCAGGACCGTACGATGAGCATGCTCATTATGCAGGAGGGCACCGGTCTGACGGCGCGCACCGGTTATGCCAGCGCCATCAGCATAATCATGTTCTTCCTGCTGGGATCCGCCATTCTGTTGCAGATCGTCGTACAAAAGCGAATGGAGAAGTGAGATGGCAAAAAACGTGACGAGAAAACCCATCCGCGTGGGAACCGTCGTCAAGTATGTCGCATTGTTCATTCTGCTGATTATCTTCATCGGGCCGATCATCTGGCAGATTTCCCTGGCGTTCAAAGGACGCGGCGACAACATTTATGCCGTTCCGCCGTATTTTTGGCCAAGGGACTTCACCTGGGACAACTTCTACAGGGTATTCACCGACATTCCGATTCTGACCTACCTGAAGAACTCCCTGATCGTGACCACGGTCAATGTGTGTGCCAACCTGATTACCGCGACGATGGCTGGATTCGCGTTGACCCGTGTACGTTTTCCTGGTAAGAGACTGGTGACGTTGGTCATCTTCGGATGCATGCTGATTCCTGGTGAAACCGTTTTGGTCTCGCAGTTCTTGGTCATCCGCGCATTAGGATTGCAGAACAACCTCTTCGGTGTGATTCTGCCTGGCCTCTGCCAGGCCATGAACATCGTACTCATGATCAATGCTTTCTCTGGCATCCCGAGGGAACTTGAAGAGGCCGCAGAAGTGGACGGCGCCAATATTTGGCGACGGTATTGGAACGTTTGTCTGCCGCAGGTGAAGGGAACTTGCGCGGTCATTGCGATCTTCACCTTCGTTGCGGCGTGGAACGACTTCATGTGGCCGATTATCGTGCTCACCGATGAGTCGAAATACACTCTCACCGTCGGTTTGAACAGGTTGCGCGGCACCTTCTTCAGCGATCCTCGACTGATTGCAGCAGGCGCCGTAGTAGCCCTCATCCCGATTGTGATTTTCTATCTCATCTTCCAGCGCTACTTCTTCCAGGGCGTGGAAGAAGGCGGAACCAAGGGCTGATGGCCCGGAAAGGCAGTTCGACATGGCTGCAGCGAACCGTTGGATTGCATTGGATGGTGGCCGTGAGGCAACTCTCATTCCCTGGCCTTCGCTTGTTGAGCAAGGCCGGGGAGAGGTTCCCCTCGCCGCTTCGAAAGTGGTCCTTGATGAGAGTGTCGCCCAGGAGTCGTGGGGCATCGGACGTCATCTGGTCAAAGCCATCAGTGACGCCTGCGGATTGTCCGTGACATGTGCCCGTGGCAATGACTGGCATGGAGCGATCCGTCTGTCCATTGACAGGTCGTTACAGGAGCAGGAATACTGTCTGGATATTTCCCATTCAGAAGGTTTTGACGCCAGTTCATATCTCGGAGCAGGAGCGCAGGCTGCGGTGCGCATCACAGGTGGAGACGTCGCTGGTTTGCGCCATGGCGCCGCCACGTTGAGGCAATTGGTCGTTCAGTGTGCCCCGTCACTGCCAGTGCTGCATATCGAGGATCACCCGGCCTATGCATCGAGAGGCTATTATCTTGATGTCACGCGTGGCCGCGTGCCTACTTTGGATTGGCTCAAGCAATGGGCTGATTTGCTGGAGGAGTGCAAATACAATCAGCTGCAGCTGTATGTCGAGCACAGCTTCGCCTTCGATGGCATGAGCGAGACGTGGCGCGCCAAAGGGGCCATGTCGCCCGAGACCATCATGGAATTCGACGAGTACTGCCATGAGCGCGGCATCGAGTTAGTGCCATCTCTCTCCAGCTTCGGACACCTCTATGAAGCCCTGCGCACCAAAGGTTTGCATGACCTTGGCGAATTGCCGGAGCAAGCTGACCGGCCATACAGCTTCATCGAACGTCAGATGCATCACACGCTCAACGTCACCGATCCGAGATCCTTCGCGTTGTCCTGTGCGATGATCGATGCCTACGCGCCGTTGTTCTCATCTCGTAAGTTCAATATCTGCGGCGACGAGACCTTTGACTTAGGGCGGGGACGCTCACACGAGGAAGCCGAACGAGTCGGTGCAGGCACGATGTACGCCGATTACATCACTCGGCTATGCGAGCACGTGCGTGAGCTAGGCCGTGAACCTATGATGTGGGGCGATATCGCGGTGTCCGACCCGGAAGTGCTATCCAAGCTACCTGTGGACGTGAAACTGCTCAACTGGCAATATTCGCCGGATGTCACTGATCGCGAAGTGGCGCTGGTGGCTGCCACTGGGGCCAACCAGACCGTATGCCCGGCGACCCAGACCTGGAACCGCATGTTACCTTCGCTGGATAATGCCTGGCGCAATATAAACCGTCTGTCCAAAGCCGGCCTTGACCACGGTGTGCGCGGTTTCCTGCTCACCGACTGGGGCGATTACGGTCATGTCAACGATCCTCGCATGGCCATTCCCGCCCTGATGTATGGCGCTGAATGTTCCTGGACAGCCGAACGGACAGATTTCGAATCCATCAACAACCGTATCGGTGCGTTGCGCTATGGCGACCACGGTGAGTTGCTCACTGTCATCGCCCAGGAGGCGGAGGATTCTAGGATCGGCTTTAGCTGGGGAGACCTGGTGCGTTACGAGGAACTCCGTGCTCAAGATGATGGTGTCAACACTGATGTGCTCTCGTCTATTTGGGAACCAGGTCCCGACTGGAAGAAGCAAGCGATGGGCAAGCCCCTTGAAGAGGTGCGGGCCATGTTCCTGCGCTGGCTTGCACCTCGGCTTGAGAAGTCGGCCCCGGGTCTGTTCCAGCATATCTGTGGGGCCATTGCCCAGGGTTCGCTGCCCTCCGGGGAACGCGGTGCCTTTCTGCTGGCGGCTGCCGGACAGGAACTGTTGGACGCGGCGGGTCGTCGCTTTGCTGCGGATTCTGGCGTGATGTCGGTGCGTGCCGATGACCCGAAACGTGATCAATTGGCCGCGCAGTTGGAGGAATGGTTTGAACAGTACGTCCGAATTTGGCGTTCAGTCAGCGAGGAATCGGAATTATCCAAAATCGGCCAGGTGATCTGGCGGTGCGCGGACTTGTTACGCGCCAAGCATTGAGACGCACCATGTCACTTACGTATCAATACGCCACATACATACTAGAGGAAGAGCAATGAAATTCGGAGCGAACTACACCCCGACCCACGATTGGTTCCACACGTGGCTCAATCCTGATTGGGATTCCGTCCATCGGGATTTGGAACAGATTGCATCCATCGGCATGGATCATGTGCGTCTGTTTCCGCTATGGCCGATTCTGCAGCCCAACCGCACTCTAATCAACCACAAGGGTCTTGAGGACGTTCGCCGGATGGTTGAAATCGCCGGGGAATATGGTCTTGAGGCCTATGTCGATGTTATCCAGGGACATCTGTCGAGCTTCGACTTCATGCCTTCATGGGTGGTCACATGGCATGACAAGAATATGTTCACTGACCCTGATACTGTTCAAGGCCAGGCTGATCTTGTTGCGGCCCTCTATGATGAGTTGGAGGACGTGCCCACTTTCCGTGGCCTGAACCTGGGCAATGAATGCAATCAATTCCTCGGTACCCGTCATGCGTTGCATATGACCGCCACGCCTGGTGAAGTCACGCATTGGCTCGAATCGCTGATTGCTCCCGTCAAGGACCGCGCTGCAAAACAGGGGCGCGTGCTCACGCACTGCGAGGACGATGCCGTATGGTATCTTGACCGGCATTCTTTCAATCCTACTCACGCCGCCCGTATCGGGGACATCACCACGATTCATTCCTGGGTGTTCAATGGGGTGGCTGATCGGTTCGGTGCGTCCAGCGAACAGTGCTATCGCCACGCTCAGTATCTGACCGAGCTTGCCAAGGCCTTTGCGATTGACCCTGACCGTAAGGTCTGGGTTCAGGAGATTGGTGCGCCTGGCAACGTGTTGGAGCAAGGCAATGAGGTCGAATTCGCCGAGCAGTCGGTCAGGCGAATTCTGGAATGCTCCGACGTCTATGGCATTACCTGGTGGTGTTCTCATGATGTCAGCTCTTCACTGGCTGATTTTCCGGTCTTTGAGCATCAGCTTGGTCTTTTTAACGAGCATGGCGAGCTCAAGGATATTGGTCGTGCCGTCCGCGATGCAATTGCATCCTATGACGGGCATGAGCCTGACCGCCCCTCGGCGGCCATAGTTCTGCCCGACGATGTGGTGAGCTTGGACTCGACCGTTCGTTCCTCATGCTCGCCCAATGGCGCAGTGTTCGACTATTGGATGCAGCAGGCTATTGCCGGCAATCATCTAGGGTTCGTATGCCAGTCCATCGCCAGGGACTCGGACGCGCTTGCCCTGCGTGGCATCCATGAATGCGTGCCGTTTGAACAGGCCTTGTCCTGAAACGATTAAAGACCGTCAGGTGGCTTGCGGGCGCATCGTCACGGTGAAAGGAGCAGATGACATCGATGGGAACCTCCGCCCTTTCCAAGGCCGTGCCAACCGAGGTGCGGCTGCATAACAAGACTATGATTATGCGACTGCTCTATCCCGATCATGAGATGACCAGGGCCGATGTGTCCCGTGCCACCGGACTGACGAGAATGGTTGTTTCCGACATTGTTTCGGAACTAATCGATAACAAATTGATTACGGAAGTGGGCTTTAGCAAGCCTAATGGCCCCGGAAAGCGTGGCATCCTCCTTAAATTCGACGCGGACAGCCGTTGCGTCGTGGCGCTAGATCTCTCTCAGCCGTACGTTTTTCGTGGCGCGGTGATGAATCTACTGGGGCACGTCCTGCCCAGGGAAGAAAGCGTTATCTCAGTCACGGATACCACGCCGTTGGAAGTCGTCGGCAAGTTGTGCCGGCAGTTGATTGAACGGACGGACACCGAGGTGCTAGGCATCGCGGTGTCCGTGCCCGGCATTGTTGACGCGCATGGTGTCGTGAGAGAATCAGTTAACCTCGGTTGGAAGGACACCGATTTGAGGAGCTACCTCACTGATCTGACCGGACTGCCCGTGCACGTGGATAACGACAGTAACGCGCAGACGATGGCCGAGCTGCGATTCGGCGCCGCGGAACCCAATATGATGCTGGTACAGATAGCCAGGGGGGTGGGTGGCGGCATCATTCTGAATGGAGACCTCTATGTGGGGACTTCCAGGGCCGCCGGCGAGATCGGCCATGTAGTGGTTGATCCCGAGGGGGTTGAGTGTGTTTGTGGCAAGCGCGGGTGCTTGGAAACGGTGATTGCGATTCCCCGGCTTGTCGCACAGATAGATGCTGATCCCATCCATCGTGATGAGATTCTGCGACAGGCCGGCGATACGTTGGGGCGTGCTTTGTCGATGCCGTTGGGTGCGCTGGACATTCCACTGGTCATGGTGCAAGGGGATTCATCTGTGGTCAACCGCAGTTTTCTGGATAGTGCCGAACGTGCATTGAACAAGGCTATCGCCACGGATCTGCGCACCCATGTGCGAGTAAGGCGTTCCGCATTGGGACAGGATGCGGCGTTGCTGGGGGCATGTGCCATGGTGCTCACCGAACAATTGGATTACATGGTGCAACTCGGCATGGCGAAATGATATGCCATCGCACATTCTGTCAGACATCGAAAGAGGAAGGCAACAATATGAAAATTCGGCATCTGGGAACCGCCGCCGAACGCATTCCCGGTCTGTTCTGCCGATGCGCGATTTGCCGTCACGCTCTTGAACATGGCGGCAAGGAGATTCGCACGCAAAGCCAAGCTCTCCCCGTTGTCTAATTGAAAGTGCAACATCCCTTCGGACTGGTTATCTGGACAATCTCCAATCTAACGGGTGTTGCACTTTCAATTAGACAACGGGTGCTGCATCTTGATGGATTATGTATGGTATCCAAACATAAATACAGCTCACTGTTTGATGCGAATACCGAAGTAGTCCATAACGAGTTCGCAGAACATCATGTTTGACCAGGAGAACCAAGGACGGGTGAATTGTGCGGGGTCATCCACGTCAATGCCCTCGTGCATGAGATGTGTGCCCGCGTCAATGGAAACCATGTTGTCGAGCAGCTCCGCCTTTTCCTCTTGGCTTGCGCTGGTTAGTCCCTGCCTGCTTAGTGCGATCGGCCACACATAGCGTGGCGGTGTGTGTGGGGGGAGCCGATGCCCTTGGAGTAGCGGCCTTCGTAATAGTATGGGTTTTCGGTGCTTAGCAATGTGCGGCGCGTGGCGGCATGCACCGGATCGTCCGCCTTGCAATAGCCTAAATAGGGGGCGGCCAGCAGGCTTGGCCCGTTTCCGTCATCCATAAGCAACGAATGACCAAGGCCGTCGACCTCGTAGGCGAAGATACGTTCTCCGGCGCGGTTATTGATTACGCCATATTCGCGGATGCCGCGGTCGATCGATTCGCGTAATGCGCGAGCGCGCGCCGCGATTGTCGGATTATCGAGAATCTGGCTGAAGATTCGTTCGAGATAGTCCATCGCGACTACGGCGAACATATTCGCCGGAATGACATAGTGATAGACACGGGCATCGTCGCTTGAACGGAATCCTTGCCAGACCATACCTGTGACTGCCACCGGCGACCCTTTGCCGTCGTCACCGATGCGCTCGGTAGATAGCGTCGTGTTGCGGATCAAGAAATAGGAGGAGTTGTTCGCATGGTCGAGTTCGGCTTCAAGCGTATCTAAGATTCTGCCGACGGCGGCTACGAAGACGCTGTCGAACTGGCTGACACGACCTGTGTTGGTATGCAGCAGCCAGGCCAGCTGGATTGGATAGCAGAGCGAATCCAATTCATATTTGCGCTCCCACAGCCATGGGCTGGAAAAATCGGATCGATCGTCGGGATCCCAGGAGTTGCCGTTGGCCTCCTCGTTGAAGGCATTGGCATAGGGGGTCAATGGCGATGTACCGGAATTGTTGACGCACCAAGCCCTCGATCATATCGGCCAGGTCTGGGTCATGTTCGGCGATGACGAGGTAAGGGCGCATCTGTGCGGCTGAATCACGCAGCCACATGGCTGGGATATCGCCGGTCAGAAGGAAGGTCGTGTCGTCCTGCCGGCGTTTGACGGTGGTCAGGAGCGTATTGGCGAAGCCTGCGTTGAAGTCCTCGGCCCAGTTAGCGTGTTCCTGGCCGCACAAGTCGGTGATGTGGTCCATGAAGGTCTGCACAGAAGCAGGAATGGAAGCGTAGGGCATGCTGTGTACTTTGAATGTATTCTTCTTTGATACAAAATATAATTTAGTATGGAAGGTGGACAAATTAGGAAAGGTGTTAATGATGACAATGGAGTTATCGGAACAATCATCGTCATGCGTATCAATATGCCAGCTGGCTGAGGCAGTGGGAATGCCCGCGGAAGCCATTGGCAAGTTGCGAAGTGCGTGGGATGAAGGCCTCGGCACACGACTGAATGAAAATAATGCGGCTGGTCTGATCAGGGAATTGTCTGTCGGTGAGCGAGCCGAAAGTGCTTGGCAGGAGCTTGAGACGTTACTGAGGGCGGGCAATGATGAGGGCTGGAAGATACTGGCAGCGATGCTTGATGCGGGAGCCGGACCGACATTAGCGCGTTATCGAGCCGAGGGCATCGGAGAGGACGTGTTCATAGCCACGATGGGTGCCTTTTCGCGGTTTGTAGAGGAAAGCAAGGTCCGTTATGGAAGCTATCGCTTCGACCGTGCATTCTGGACGTGGCGGCAGACTTCGCTTAGGATTTTCCGTCTTGGCGCGCTCGAATACGAGACCACGAAGGGCATGGAGACACCAGCTTGTATCCTGGAAGCTGGCGGATTGACGGAGCCCGTGCGTGCGGTGAGTGTGCATATTCCCTCGGATGCCGATCTCAGCCCCGCAGCTGTGGATGCGTCGTTGTCGGCCTGGCATGAGTTCGCGATGAGGCACCGGAGACAATGGGCGGATGCGTCTTTGTGGTGCGAAAGCTGGTTGTTGGCTCCGGCATTGGAACGGCTGTTGCCGCCCAATAGCCGCATCCTGGCGTTCCAACGTCGTTTCAGCATCGTGCAGGTCCATGCCGATGCGCCTGACTGGCGTGAATGGATCTTTGATTGCAACCCATCGCCCATTGCCGAGCTGCCCGAGGATACCGCCCTGCGGCGGACTGCCAAACGGTACCTGCTTGGTGGCGGCAGCATAGGTGTGGGTGTCGGCGTTCTGCGTACCGCGCGCCGTTAACAAGAAAGAGTCCTCGGCATTGCAGACGTCTCAGTTGACGAAATATCTGCAACGCCGAGGCCCTTTTGATACGCGGATTTAGTGTTGCTCGCCGTCGGCCACGAACAGCGCGTGCGCGTCGCCATGCTCCTTGTTCGCCAGATATCGCTTGAACAGCGCCAGCCGCTCGACGGTGCTGGCGGCCAGCGGCTCGGGCAGCTCGTCCAAGCCGAACCAGCCGACCGACAGGCTCTCGTCGTCTCCCACGAAGGGCTCGGCGTTGCCGCCGGGCTTGAGCTCGCACAGGAAGGCGTGGTCCATGTACTGCGCCTGGTCGCCGTTCGCATAGGTGAGCACATGGTCGCTGGAGGTGACGGCCACCAGGTCGCTCACTACCGCGTCCACGCCCGTCTCCTCCTTGATCTCGCGCACCACCGTGTCGGCGGGCTGCTCGCCCGGCTCGTTGATGCCGTAGACCAAGGCCCATTCGCCGGTGTCGGAGCGCCGGCCGAGCAGGATGCGTCCCTCGCCGTCGCGCACCAGACCGATCACACCGATGAGCCAGAGCAGGTCGTGGCCGATCTTCTTACGCAGCTCGAGGATGAATTTGGGCGTCGCCATGTCACTCGGCCTTCGCCGGAGCCACCGGAGCCGCGGCCGCGCGCTCGGCCATCCAGGCCTCCACGTCCGGGATCTCCTTCGGGATGCCGGTGACGGTCAGATTCGGGTGACCTTCACGCTGGATAGGGATTCGGCACATACGGTCACGGCAACGATGGCGGGGGAACGCTAAGGGGACATATATGAATGTGGGGTGTGAAGCGCTGGAATCGCATCACACCCCCGGATGGAGTCTGAAACCACAGGGCATCCATCCTCGCAATCTGCAAGACTGCGGGTTGCCGCCTGATAGAAGGAAACAACAAAGGAGATTATATATGTGTTGCTCACAAGGTAGTGAAGGGCGCTCGTCCATCGGACGCAGACTCGCCGCCGTCGCGGCGGGCGTAGTCGCCACAGCACTGATGCTCGGATGTTCGCTGGCCATGGGAACGGTTGCGAACGCCCAGGAGGGGGATTCCCCCGTTGCGGCGTCGCAGGAGGGTAACGGCAACAAGCATTTCATGTATTACCGCGCATGGCGTGACGTGACCATGAAAGGCGTGAACACCGATTTACCGGATGACAATTGGATCTCCATGTACGACATTCCATACGGCATCGATGTCGTCAATGTGTTCAGCTACGTTCCCAGTGGCCAGGAAGCGGCGGCCCAGCCGTTCTATGACAAGCTCAAGAGCGATTACGCGCCGTATCTGCATGCCCGAGGCATCAAACTCGTACGAGGTTTGGATTACAGCGGTGTTATGGTCGACGGTTTCAAGACGTGGATTGCTCAGCAGGGCAAAAACGTCGATAGCGCGACCGAATCGGATTATGACGCGTACGCCGATCATGTCATCGAAACGTACATGACCTCGGTTGGCCTCGACGGTCTTGACATCGATATGGAAACTTTCCCGGATGCCGCGCAGGTGGCGATTTCCGATCAGGTCATCACAGCCCTCGCCAAGCGCATCGGGCCGAAGTCGGATAACCCGGAAGGCACGATGTTCCTTTACGACACCAATGGCAGCTACACTGCTCCGTTTAAGAACGTTTCTGATTGCTTCGACTATGTTGCCTACCAGCAGTACGGTTCCGATTCGAACCGGACGGCCAAGGCCGCTGCCACCTACGAACAGTTTATCGACTCGACCAAGTTCGTTCCCGGCCTGACCTTCCCCGAAGAGGGTGACATGAATAACCGGTGGAACGACGCGACCGAACCATACCTGGACAGTCATTTCTATGATGTGGCCTCATACTCGTACGACCACAATCTCGGAGGCATGTTCGTCTACGCGCTCGACCGCGACGGACGCACCTATTCTGACAATGATTTGGCACACATCAAACCGTCGAATCTGATTTGGACGAAGACAGCCATCGCACAAAGCCAAGGCATGAGTCTGGAAAACGCCAAGCAGGCTGCCAACCACTTCCTTGACCGTATGTCCTATACCAAGGATGTTCCAGCCGAAACGCGCCAAACCGTGGCAGCGGCCACCAACCTGTATGAGGTGAACAAGGCGGTGCTCGGCGCGGATTGGAACGACGGATACAGCAACACATATGATCCGACGCTTGAACTGTCCCTGACGTCCATCGACACCACGGCGCTTACCAATGCCATAGACAAGGCGGATGCACTGCTGGCCGACGGCGTAACCGATACCGATATGTTGACCGAGGCCAGAAGCGCGGTGGTCACGGGTCTGGCCGGCAAAGCGTACACCGAAGCCGACGTTGCCTCTTGGACGGCATCGCTCAACACTGCGATCACAGCCGCGATGGCCGGCAATTCCAAGCCGCAGAAGCCCGGAGCAGACGAAACGAACAAGCCCGGTCCGGGTCAAGAATCGGTCGACAGGCCAAAGGTCACAACCGGACGTCTGGCGAGCACCGGTTCCGACGTCGCTGTTGTGCTGTCGGTCGCCACGATGATGGTGCTTGCCGGTATCAGCGTATTCGCCGTCCGCCGCCGCGGATAACACCGGTTCAATAGAGCCGAAAAACAGTATTTGGGATACGGCGTGATATGTAACACGCCGTATCCCATAGTCTGCCATCGGTGGGGACGAGGAGGACCTCCGTGTGCGCATGGTACGCAGACGGTTGATCTCCGGCGCGAGCTGGAAGAAGTCAAAGGAGATTATGGATGAGATTGTCATCAGGTGATCACGCTGGGCGTGCTTCTGCCCGGACTCGACACAGGAAATGACTGCGGACTGGCTTGGCGGCGGTGCTGCCGATGGCCACGCTGGCGGCATTGGCCGCACCGGCAAGCGCCATCGACACCATGCCTTGGGGCGGGCAGTATGCCGACACCAGCCATCCGGAGCAGTCTGCGGCAACCAGCCACATCAGCATGGCTATACCGGTTTGGGTATTCTGAACTGGAACCCGGCCGCGGATAAGGACTCGGAACACCTGTGCTCCCGTGTACCGTTGCAGACCAGCATCGCCACCAACGCCGCGACGCAGAAGGACCCGAACCTGCCGGCCGATACGGAGATGTTCAACCTTGCTGGCGACTACGGCAATGCGTTCTTCGAGTCGTTCCATGATAACAATGTATTCTCGCAATACCTGTTCAACTACTGGCAGTACACGGATTATTACGGCACCTGGCACGGCCGGCCGACCGCGAATGTGCCGAAGAATTTGTACGATGAGAAGGCCCAGTCCGACTGGACCCAGAAATGGTTTGAGTTCGGCACGTTGAACCTGCCGAACGCCGCGCACAAAAACGGTGCGAAGTCGATTGCGACGATTTTCTACTCGGGCAACGATCGAGGTGAACAGACCTATAAGGATTTGCTGCAAGGCAAACGTGCCAATGGCACCTATCCGGTAGCCGACAAGCTGGTGAAAATCGCCAAGTACTATGGCTTTGACGGTTACCTCGTCAATCAGGAATTCAACGTAAGCTCCGATGATGTTTCAGCCTATCGGGATTTCATGAAGCAGATCGTCGATCAGGCATTTGCATCCAGTGGTATGACTCGACAGAATATCCTGATGGTGGTGTCAGCTACCAGAACATGTTTAACGGTGCCAATTCTCCATGGGGGCAGGATGAGATCAAGGGCAAAATCTCTGATTCCATCTTCCTGAACTACTGGTTCAGCGGCAACATGCTGAAGGATTCGGCCGATTACGCCAAGAGCCTTGGCATTGATCCAAAGTATGCGGTGTTCGCAGGCATTGAAGCGGGTCAGAAAAAGTTTGGCAACATCAGCAATAATGCGGATTATATGAACGTCAATCTCGACGCTGACGGCAAGCCCTATGTGAGTCTTGCCACGCTCGGTACTGACTTCGTCTCCCATGAGCGGGGCGATGACAAGAAGGTCTATCCGAAGTATCAGAACGAAGTATTCGACCGTGAACGCCGCCTGTGGACCGGTTCGTCCACCGGCGAGAAGGGTACGACGGATATCTCCGATTCGTATATTGATGATGGTACGAGCGGCGACGGCTGGAAGGGTTTCGCTTCGCAGATTGTCGAGCGCTCCGTCATCGGTGGTCCGGTCTTCTCCACGTCATTCAACACCGGTCATGGTCTCGAATGGCGTGACGGCGGCGAACAGACCAGCGGTCAGCAGTGGGGCAACATCAACCTGCAAGACATTCTGCCAACCTGGCAGTGGTGGATTGATGCCGATTCCGACCCGCTGCAGGCCAACTTCGACTACGGCAAGGACTATGAGGCGGCACCTCGCTTCAGCTACACCAAGGTTGGCGGATACGAAGGCGGCGATTCACTGGTACTGAGCGGCAAACTCTCCAGCGACAACACTGTTCGTCTTTACAAGACCGACTTGAGCGTCGCTGCCGGTTCCAAGGTCGAACTGACCTACAACAAGCTCAACGGTGACGACTCCAAGCTGCAACTTGGCCTCATCTTCGTCGACGACACCAAGGCCGTAGTGCCGGTGGACGTGGCGGATGGCACGGCAAGCAACGGCTGGAAGACCGCAAGCGTGGATTTGTCCCAGTACGCGGGCAAGAAGACGCTACCCTGGGCCTGATTATCAAGGCTGGAGCGAACCCGATCGACAACTACCAAGTGAACATCGGCAAGATCACCGTCACCGACGGTGCTGCCTACACGCCCGCTGCTCCGACCGGCTTCAAGGTCGAACGCGCCTACGCCGACTCCGGCGAACTGACCGTCAAGTGGAATCTCGCCGATTACCGGCATCATCCGCGGTCGCACCACGCCGGAGTCGTACACCAAGTCCATCCCCGCTGGCCATGAACTGTGGGTGCAGATCGAGGACTACAACGGCAACAAAACTGATCCGGTCAAGATTCCGACCGCCGACGAACTTGCCAAGTGCGCGTTCGCCGACCCGACTCAACCGGATGCCAAGAAGTCCACGCTGACCGCCGTTGACGGCTCGGCCGTGGCCGACGGCAAGGCTACACGTATGGTTCAGACAACAGTCAAGGATTCGTTTGGCAATCCGCTGACCAACGCCGAAGTGGCGTTCACGCTGCCTGAGGGCGTCACGGCCGCTGATGGCAACACCACCGTCAAAACCGATGCCGCTGGTGTGGCTTCGCTGAACGTTGTGTCCACGAAGGTCGGCAAGTACGCGGTGAAGGCCGCACTGGGTAGCAAGGCCATTGGCGAGGGCGCCACCATCGAATTCACCAAGGTCGTGGCCGATAAGTCCGGCCTGCAGAAGTCGATTGATGCAGCCAAGGCCCTCAAGGAATCCGGCTACACACCGCAGTCTTGGAAGGCCGTTGCCGATGCGTTGAAGAACGCCGAAGCAATTGCCTCAAAGGACGACGCCACGCCGGATGAGATCGCCAAGGCCAAGGACACGCTGGATGCAACGGTCAAAGCTCTGGTCGCGGCGACCCCGAACAAGCCCGGCCAGCCGGACAAACCGAATAAGCCCGTCGACAACAAGCCTGGCCAAAACAACAACAAGAACAATGATAAGAATGGCGCATCGGACTCTTCGTTGAGTAATACAAACTCTTCGATCATTGCGATTGTGGCTGCCGCAGTGGTGTTGCTCGGGAGCGGGCACGGTGGTGCTTCGTGCTCGTGGCAAGATGGAATAGTTCGCTGCGTATGCGGGTGCGTTGATACCCGTGCCTTAAGTGGGATATGGGGTGGTTGTCCCTGTAAACACCCCCTATATCCCGCTTTTTCCATATCCGAACATATGCTGAGACCTAAGACTAAAACATTTTAGTTGTTGATATCATAGGTATTGGAACACAGCTGATTACATGCGTCCCAAAGTGGGGACATAATCTGTTGTAGCGCGGTATTCGCAGCGTGGCTGCAAGGAGGATCATTCATGGGACCTGCTCGCGGGGCGTCATCGCCGGCGTCTACAGGTGCGCAGCGTGTGAGCTTGAAGGACATCGCGGACGAGCTGGGCATTTCGCAGACCGCGGTGTCCTTTGCCATCAACGACCGGCCCGGTGTCTCCGAGCAGACCAGGCGGCGGGTCAAACAGGTCGCGGCGGAACTCGGATGGACGCCGGTCTACGCCGCGCAGGCGTTGGGTTCATCGAGAACCATGACCATAGGCTTCGCGCCCGCGCGATCCGTGCAGGGACTCACCGATGAAACCTTCATGCTGCATTTCATGGCCGGCGTGCATACCTCGCTCAGTCCCAAGGGATACGGTCTATTGTACCGACCATGCCGATCGTTGAACGAGGAGATGAGCGTCTATCGGGGCTGGGCGTCGAGCAAGCGCGTGGATGGCGTGATTCTGGTCGACCTGCGGGCCGATGATCCGCGGCCCGCGCTGTTGAGGGAGTTGGGGGTCCGCGCGGTGTTGGCGGGCGGACCCGATCCGAATGATTACGTTCCCTCCCTGTCCATCGATGATTCGCGCACCATGGGCACCGTGCTCGAACATCTGTCGTCGTTGGGGCATCGCCGGATCGCCTACCTTTCCGGCGACGCCAATCTGGATTATTCCCAGGGGCGTGTGGCGGCGTTCCGCTCGTTCGCCAAGAGACGCAGACTGGAGTCCATCGCCATCGAGTTCACGAATTTCGCCCCCGAACGGGCCGTGACGCTGACGATGGGGATGTTGCGCTCGCCGCAGCCGCCCACCGCGTTCATCTATGAGACGGAGATTCTTGCGGCGGCGAGTCTGCATGCCATGGCCAAAGCCTATGCCACCTGTGCCGCCACCATTGGGCGATCGGCGTCGGGGGAGGGGCGGTTCGCGGCATATCCCAGCGGATTGCCCGCCATCGTCAGTTTCGAGGACAGCTTCATCTGCGAGACGGCGTATCCGTCGATCACTTCGGTGCACCGCGATGCCGGCGAATACGGCGTCAAAGTGGCGAGGCTGTTGCTCAAGGTGCTTGCCGGCGAGCAGGTGGGTGGCAATAGGCGGATTCTCACCCCGAAACTGGTGGTCAGAGACAGTACGTCCGAACCAGTGGATCCGTCATGACGCGGGCGGGGCGCATCACGGGACGATGTGCCGTGATGCGCCCCGCGTCAGCGATTGCCGGCGTGAGGACGCCACGGCGATGGTCACGCCGCGTTTCTGACCGCGGTGGCGATGGAGACGGCCGGGTCGAGGAACGGAATCAGCGTGGACTGGAAGGCATGGTACAGGTCGGACTTGCCCGGCCAGACCGTGCCGATCACATGATTGCCGCCGTCAAGCTGGTGGAACCATGATCCGCCTTCGTGGTCGATGACGTGCTCGTCGACGTAGCGGGCGAATGTGGCGTACCAGTCGGCATATCGTGCCTCGCCGGTGGCGGCGTGCAACGTGGCGGCGGTGTTCAACGATTCGGCCGCCGTCCAATGCATGCGGTCGGTGACCACCGGTGTGCCGTTCCAGTCGGTCGTATAGACGAGCCCCTCCGCGCCGTCCGCGTTCCACGCATCGTCCACCGCCCGCGCAAACAGGTGCTCGGCGGCGTCGATGTAGGGCCGCGCGCCGTCTCGGTTGGCGAAGGAGCTCAGCGCCCACTGCACGATGAGGCGCGCCCATTCGATGCCATGACCCGGCGTGGCGCCATACGGTTTGAACTGGTCGTCCTTCTTGTCGGCGTTGCATTCGAGGTCCAACGACCAGTCGGATTTGAAATGCTCGGGGATGCGCCACCGGTTGTGTGCCGCCCATTCGATGACGTGGTCGATGATGCGGCCGGCGCGGACGCGATAGGTGTTGTTCCCGGTGGCGTCGGCCACGGCCAGGAATGCCTCGGTGGTGTGCATGTTGGCGTTGAGACCACGGTACGGGTCGAGCTCGGTGAATTCGGTGTTCCAGGTATCGACGGCCAAACCGATTTCGTCATCCCAGAAATGCTTGTCATACGTGGCAAGCGCCTCATCAAGCAGTTCCTTGGCACCCGGACGTCCGGCCAGCAGGGCAGAGGATGCGGCGAGTATCACGAAGGCATGCGCATAGCAGACCTTGCCCGGAGCATGGGTGCCGTCCGCGAACACCTGCGGATACCAGCCGCCGTGCTCGTCGTCATGCAGAATGCCGGTCAATCCCTTGAGCGCCGCATCGGCCAGCTCGCCCGCACCCGGGTATCCGAGCATGGCGCCAATCGAATACACATGGGCCATACGGCTGGTGATCCACGTTTCGACGCCGTGTGAGGGGTCGAGGGTGCCGTCGGCGTTCAGCCAGCCGGAACCGCCGTTCGGCGCTGGGAAGCCTTTGCCGAACTTCAGCAGCTCGTAGGTTTCGGAAGCCATGAAAATACGGTTGGCTTCGGTGCCGAGCGTATACCGTGGGTTATTGGTCATAATGATTGTTCCTTTCCTTAATGAGAACATGCGGTGGGTGCGCAATGAACATTCAGCGGACACGTCTTAGTGTTTCACGTGAATGTCGAAATAGTCCATGACCAGTTCGCAGAACATCATATTCGACCAGCTGAACCATTCGCGCGTGTACTTGGTCGGATCATCCACGTCGATGCCTTCGTGCATGAGATGCGTACCGGCGTCGGTGGCCACGAGACGGTCGAGAATATGCGCCTTGAAATCCTTGCTGTCGCTGGTCATCGCTTCGATAGACAGCGCGATCGGCCACACATAGCGCGGCGGGGTGTGCGGTGAGCCGATGCCCTTGAGATACTCGCCCTCGTAATAGTACGGGTTTTCGTCGCTGAGCAGCGTGCGTCGGGTCGCCAGATAGGTCGGATCGTCCGGTGCGCAGTACCCCAAGTAAGGGGCCGCCATCAAGGAGGGCACATTGCTGTCGTCCATGACATTGACGTGACCCAGGCCGTCGGTCTCGAACGCGTAAATCGTCTCTCCATTGCGGTTCGTCGTCTTGGCGTGGTTTTCGATGCCTTCGGTGATGGTGCGGCGCAGCTCGCCGGCGCGTGCGGCGATATCGGCATCATTCAGAATCTCACCGCCGAAGATGCGTTCCAGATAGCCCATCACCACGGCGGCGAACATGTTCGAGGGCACCAAATAGTGGTAGGTGCAGGCGTCGTCGCTGGGGCGGAAGCCGGACCAGGTCATGCCGGTGTACGCCACCGGCGACCCCTTGCCGTCATTGCTCAGCGATTCGGTGGGGATGTCCGTGTCGCGGATGAAGAAATACGGGGAGCGTTCATGATGCTGCTCGGTCTCGAAGACGTCAAGAATCTTCTTGACGCCGGCGATGAATTCGGCATCGAAGTGATTGGTGTTGCCGGTGTTTGCATACAGCATCCAAGCCAGTTGGATGGGGTAGCACAGCGAATCCACCTCGTACTTGCGCTCCCAAAGCCAAGGGCTGGAGAAGTCAGACTGATCGTCCTTGTCCCAGGAGGCACCGTTCGGTTCTTCGTTGAAGGCATTCGCATACGGGTCGATGGTGATGTAGCGGAACTGCTGGCGTACCAGGCTGGCGATCATGTTTGCGAGATCGTCATCTTCGGCGGCAAGGGCCATATACGGGCGCAATTGCGCGGTCGAATCACGCAGCCACATGGCCGGGATATCGCCGGTGAGCAGGAATGTGGTGCCGTCGGCATGCCGTTTGACCGTGGTGGCCAGGGTGTTGGCAAAGCAGGCATTGAAGTTCTCGGCCCAGGCGGCGTGTTCGGTGCCGCACAGGTCCGTGATGTGCTGCATGAAATCCGAGACCGACTTCGGTATCGCGGTGGTCGTCATAGATTCAACTTCTTTGTTCGAGGGATATACATATCAAGGGAACAGCATTATTTTAAACCGCTTTAGTTGAAGACATGCGAAAGGATGTGAAGAGCGTGGACGTGAGTACACCATATGAAAAACCGGTGAGTTTTCCTGTTCGGAGAATCTCACCGGTTGCGGTCAGCTCATCCGTGAAGTCACACGAATAGCGGATAAGGGGATGGACGGATTACTTGCCGATTTCAGCCAGGTAGTCGGGCATCTCGGCCGGATACTGCGGCCAGGCGCCGGCCTGTGTGCAGACGTAGGCGGCGGTGTTGACGGCCTTGCGGTGAGCGTCGGCAAGCGAGTCGCCGAGCAGAGTACGGGCGGTGAAGGTGCCGGAGAAGGAGTCACCCGCACCCACGGTGTCGTTCACCTCGACGTGCGGGGTGTCCAGCGTGGAGACCTCGCCCTTGCGGGAGATGATGGTGGAGTAGGCGGAGCCGGCGGTCAGGATCACGTAGTCGAGGCCGAATTCCTCGATGAACCAGCGGGAGGCATCTTCGCCGGAGGTGCCGCGAATGTCGAACATGTCGCGCAGCAGCAGGAGTTCCTCGTCGTTGATCTTGAAGACGGTGGCGGCCTTGAGCAGTTCCTCGATGAGATCCTTGGAGTAGTGGTCGCCGCGCAGGTTGATGTCGAAGAACTTCATCGCGCCCGGCTTGGTGTGCTTGAGCAGCTCGGTGATGGTGGCGTGCG
>ENA-OWYG01000289-OWYG01000289.1-human-gut-metagenome-genome-assembly--contig:-NODE-289-length-34358-cov-7.519138_pt1 | contig 34358 bp, 30 predicted proteins | sample MGYA00249747_ERZ652080 | MGnify/ENA primary metagenome ERZ652080 (study PRJEB26925, sample SAMN05827071) | human gut metagenome | biome: ENVO:2100002; feature: ENVO:00000062; material: ENVO:00002003...
CTGAACTCCTTTCTTCAATTCCTATCCACTCCTTACGCTCACAAAATATCACATCATTGAATGATTTCGGTGGAGAAGTATAATGGATACTTGTTTCTGCCTTGACATTAAAAAGCTGCATACCTTTCTGGTATCCGTATGGAATTTCCAACTGTCTATCCGAATCCTCTTTCTCCGTTTTTACACAATGACTGCGAAAGGCTTTTTCCACGTCTTTAAATCCCATCTGCACCGCTGTTTTTCCTCTGGCAGTAAACTCATTTTTCTGACAGTTCACAATAACATCTGTCTGTTCATACAGGTAATCTTCCCCGACTGCCTGAAGCACCTGCTGTCCAATCAGTATCATCAGATTCTTTTTATCCACTGACAAATCCATGATTCCTTTTTCCACAGCCTCTTTTGTCGGAAGAATAGCGTGATGGTCAGATACCTTTTCATTATTTACAACTCTTTTTATGTTATGTCCTAACTGCCCATATTCTACAAAAGGCAGCATCAACGGCATTTTCCCTGCCAGTTCTTCTACTGTTCCAATCATTTCTTCTGTAACAAAGCGGCTGTCTGTCCTCGGATACGTTACCAGCTTTTCTTCATATAATTCCTGTAAAAGATCAAGCGTTTTCTTTGCCGTAAATCCAAAATACCGGTTCGCTTCCCTCTGCAGACTTGTCAGATCATATAATTTAGGCGGGGATACTTTCTTCCGTTCTCTTTTTAACTCTGTAATAATTGCCTCAGAACCGTCACATAATGCTGACAGAAGTTCTGCGTCTGCTTTATTGGTAATGTTCTCTGATACGGCAACGAGCTTTCCATCTGTCAGTTCCACTCTGTAAAAGGTTTCTTTCTGAAAATGCTCAATCCTGTCCTGCCGTTCTGTCAGCATGGCAAGAGTTGGTGTCTGTACTCTTCCAACTACCAGTTTTTTATAATACTTTGTCGTATAAGCTCTGGTAGCGTTCATTCCAATCAGCCAGTCTGCCTGTGCCCTGCATACCGCCGCCATGCAAAGGTTACTGTAAAAGCCGGCATCTTTCATCTCATGGAAACCATTTCTTATTGCTTCATCTTCCATAGAGCTGATCCATAATCGTCTGACTGGTTTTCTACATCCGGACAGATCATATACTCTCTGGAAAATCAATTCTCCTTCCCGTCCTGCATCACAGCCATTTACCAGATACTCTATATCTTCCCGGTTCATCAGATCCTTTAATACTGAAAACTGCTTCTTTTTATCTGCTGACACCTGTAATTTCCACTTTTCAGGAATGATCGGCAGGTCATCAAACTGCCATTTCGCATATCTTTCATCATATTCTTCCGGTCGTGCATATTCTGCCAGATGTCCAAGACACCAGCTCACAAGGCAGTTTTCTCCCTCCATATACCCGTCCTGTTTTTTATATGCAGACAAATTTTTCGCATAACTTTGTGCTACACTCGGTTTTTCTGCAATCACTAAAAATCTCGCCATTTTTCGTCCTTTCTGAAAAGGACAGCCAGATTAGCTGTCCCTTTCCTGTATCTTATTTTTCTGTGCTAAACTTCAGAGAACCAAAATCTTAATCTTCCTGTCCATCTTCATTTTCCTGTTCTTCATTGATAAACGGTCCGTCTGTAAATTCAAGTTGTTCACTGACAAAACCATCTTCTTTTTTACGTCCATATTTCAGATATACAACCACTGCACCAATACCAAGTCCCCCTGCTAATACAATGGTACAGAGTTTCCAGATGTCTGCACTGCCTGTATTTTTCTGCGTTGTTTCTTCTGTCTCTTTTTCCACAGCAGGTGTTGTTTCTGTGGTTGTTTCCGGAATCACTACCTTCTGTTCTTCCTCTGTCTTGCTGTCCTCTGTTTCATCCAGAAATTCTGCAAGGTCATTTTCATCAACCAACGACATCATATAGACATTTTCTGATGTGCTGGAACGGTCAATTACCATATAAAAAGTATTTCCCTTTTTTGTCTGGATGGTAAGGAACTGCTTTGTATCATCATTTTCCTTATCATCGACCAGTTGTGCATTTCCCGGCGTAGAAAAGGCAGAGGAATCACTTTCTGCGATCACTCTGCCCGTATCCTCCGTATTTTCTTCTGTGGTTGCCTCCGATGATGTTTCTGCCACAACCTCGGTAGTTGTTTCTTCCGCAGGCGGATCAGCATTTGCATATACAGTTGCAAACGAAAATCCCGAAAGCATTGTAGCTGCCATTACAATCATCATCAGTTTTTTTACTACTTTATTTTTCATGTTCTAAGCCCTCTCTTTCCGGTATCTGTACATCAGATCCTTTGTTATTTTCTTTGTTTCCGTCTTTCTTTTCTCTTGCATCTTCTATTGCAATACCACCTTCTTCATCCAGCCGAATCGTTGCCGTTCCTTTCTGAATCCCATCAAGCAGTACAAGAAGTTCCCTGCTGTCCAGCTTCAGTGAACGGAAAGATTTGATAATTTCTATGTCCTCCATCTGTTGTTTTAAATCATTCTGCTTTTTCAGATGCTTCTGCAGTTCTGCAATCTTTTCTTCTGTTTTCTGAATATCATTCAGAACTTTTTTTAACTTCATATTCATTTGCCCTGTCACCTCCTAATGCAGACGACCAAATGCCATAAAATGTTCCTGCCAGTAAGAACTTGCAATGCTTGTATACTGTACCGGCTTTCCGCAATGTATCATCATATTGTTGCCAACATAAATCCCTACATGACTCGCTCCGCTTGTGTTATAAGTTCCCTGGAAGAAAATCAGATCTCCCGGTTTTGCTTCTGATGGGGATACCTGTGAACAATGAGAACGAAGTTCATCGGCAGTACACCTTCCTATGTTCCATCCATTTCCACAATTATTGATTACCCAGCTTACAAATCCAGAACAGTCAAAACCGCTTGGAGAATAACCACCCCATACATAAGGCACTCCCAGATATTTCTCTGCTTCCCGTATCATCTTTGCGAATTGTGGGTCAGATAACGCTTCACCAGGAATCGTATAGCCAAAACCACTACTTCCTGTTGGAATGGAATTCAGGTCAAACAGGTAATCCCTGTTTCCATAATATCGGTTATACGCATCGTATCTTTCCTGTTCCTCTTCTGTCATACGGCTTCTTAACACCGTATCCAGATTATGATTGGTCATAGTAACATCCAGACGGTTCACTTCTTTTGTTATTGTCACTTCTACTTCCTGACTTCCGTTGCTGTCAGCTATGTAAGCCTCCCATGTCTGATGTCCATGAGCAGATGCCGCCGCATGATTATCATAATAAACATCAAACTGCACACCATATCTTGCGAAAGCTCCGGTATCTTCTACCACATATTCCACGCCATTCATCACTACATGAGTGCCGATCGGAACAAAAGGATTTGTCGCATCTACGGCAATCGTGTGGTTTGCGGTAGGCATTGCTCCACTTGCGGTCGGTCCTCCACTCCACTGACCACAGCAGATGGAACAGTTGCAATATCCACTGGTAACAACCTGTCCCAGTGATTCTCCTACCCGGACAGTCTTTGTTTCTGTTACAGTTTCTCTGGTAGACTGTGTATTGATTCCATATTGCTGCTGAAAAATTTCTTTTATCTCGTCTGCCACTTCTGCATAAGTAAAACCGCCATATTTCACTGTCAGATAAGAAATAAGCTGATATGGATTGTGTCCGATCTCATCAATCTGATAACGGTATTCATCATAATCCGGATGCCTGAATTCTATTTGATTGATCTGTGTGTTCAATGCTTCCTCCAGAGCTTTATACGCATTTTCTGCAGCATAAATATCTTCATCCGTACTGGAATAACTGGTTGAAATGATCGCTGAAGAACCACCCTGCAAAACTGCACTGCAACTGGAAAAACTGACTGCTATCAGAACAAAAATCAGTCCAAAAAGAGCTACCGTAGCAAAGATTCCTTTGTTTTGTGCCGCCACCATTTTGACTGCATCTTTTGTTTTTTCTGTAAATCTTTGTGCCGATGTGATTGCCGCATCTTTGGCTTTTTTACTTTCTTTTGCCACCCGGTACTGCTTTTGGTATCGTTTTTTCTGTAGTAATTTTTGAAGTGCTGATTTTTTCTTCTGGTCAGCTTCTCTCTTCACTGCATTTTTTGCCTGATTTCCGTAAGCAGCATCAAACATCAGCCTGCTATTTTCTGCTTCATCCAGCATATTTTCTGTCAGACGGGCAGACTGTTTCCTGCTTTCCCTCAGTCGCTGCCGGACATAAATAGACTTTCTTGCAAGACTTTCCCCTGCAAGCTCCATCCTGTGTGCCCCTTCCACAGCAGCATTATCATCTTCTGCTTCATGGGCTTTCCAGTATCCCACAGTAAGAGCAGCATTTTTCACTGCCGAAGCTGATTTGCGGATTCCAGTTCCTGCTCCATGTACCATGCCATCCCCTTTATCTCCAAAAAAAAGCCGGGACTGTTTTTTCTGTTCTTTCAGTATCCGCTCCCGCTTTACCTTACCTTTGATCTCATCCTGAAATCCTTCCAATGATTCTTCTGTAACCTGAGATGTTTCACGATAACGGATATTTTCTTTTTCCGCAGTTTTTTGTTGTCTGGAAGCCTCCTTTTCCTTCCGTTTTTCTCTTTCTGCGTAATCTCTGACCATTTTTCTCTGTCTAAGTTTTCTGCTGTCCACTGCGGTTTCCAGAGCAGCACGTTCACTTCTTGGCTGTCCCCGGATACTTTCTGTACGAAATACGGCATGTTTATCTGGCCCGGAATCTTCCGTTAAAGACATATCTTCCTTCGCATCCCCATTCCCCAGATTTTGTTCCATTTTCACTTTTTGTTCCTCATCTATACTGTATCTGGTTATATCAAAGGGTTTCTTTCTGGTCGGTACATCTTTACTTTCCTTTATTCGCTCCCGTCGATTTTTTCCGAAATCTTCTTCTTTTTTCGGATTTCTGGAAACTTCTATATCCTCATCACGACTGGTGATCCGTTTTTCTTCCTTGTTATGCAGATTTTCTTCCCTAAGACCATCCCTGCTCATCTTATGGACGGTTTTATCTCTGGCTTTATATTCATGTTCCTGCAATTTCACCATCCCCTTTGCTGCGGTTTCCCTTTAATTCGCTTTATCCTTGTATACTTCCCATTTATGTGAGATTTCGTCTACATTAGAAAGAATCGAAGTCAAAAGCATATCTAGCATCCTTTCACTCAGCCCTTCCTTTTCTCTCAGATAAAAAAGCACCTGCTGTAAGTCAATCATTTCTGACAGGAAAAGCATATCATCCAACATTTCACCAAATACTTCTTCACCATTGCTGTACTTTCCTGTCTCTAAAAGCTGCTTGACCTTTTTATCGGCCTGCAGTTTTTTCATCATTTCTACACAAGCCTCTTCTGTGCATCCTTCACATGGATTTGCCATACAATTATTTTCCATTCTGTAATCCTCCGTTTTCTCTGTTTTGTACTATCTTTTTTACAACTACTCTTCATCCCTTTCCCCGATTCCAAGACGCTTCCGCTTTTCTACTTCATCTGGTTTGGATGTCATGAGTGCATACAGCATCAGTGAATTATCGAATTTATCCTTGAATGGAATAATCGTACTTCCATAAAAAACAAGTCCCTCACCTTCTCCACTGTTGGTAACATAGGAAAGCTGATGTGGAGAAATATTCAACTGTTTCGCAAGAATCTGTCTGTCCCCGGAAGCCTGATTCAGCATCAGGATAAAATCAGAGTTTTCAAAGATATTTTCAATTTCCCTTGATGCAAGCAAATCCTTGACATTCTGTGTAATACCTGTCGGGATACCACCCCACTTACGAAATCGCTTCCAAATTTCCACACTGTATGCTGCTGTCTGTTCTTCTTTCAGCAGCAAATGAAACTCATCAATATAATATCGGGTACTCTTATTTGCAGAACGGTTGATTGTCACTCGATTCCAGACCTGATCCTGTACAATGAGCATCCCCAGTTTTTTCAACTGTTTTCCAAGGTCTTTAATGTCAAAGCAGACCATACGGTTATTCAGTTCCACGTTTGTTCTGTGATTAAATACTTTCAGAGAACCATTAACATAAATTTCAAGGGAAGTGGCAAGCCGCTGTGCTTCCTGCTCTTTCTGTTCTCGGAGAAGATTATATAAATCTTCCAGTATTGGCATATTCTCTGGCACTGGGTCAGAAAGATAATTCTGATAGACCAGCCGTACACATCGGTCAATGATAGTCATTTCCACTGGTTCCAGACCATTTTTACCTCCCACGATCAACTCGCATAAAGACAGGATAAAATCTGACTTTAAAGATAACGGGTCATCATCATCTGCATAATCAAGATTAATGTCCATCGGATTAATATAATCATGGCTGGTTGGTGAAATCCTGATAACTTGTCCATGAAATGCCCTGACAAGTGGGTAATATTCCCCTTCTGGATCGCAGACAATAATATCATCCCTTGTCACAATAAAAGCATTGGCAATTTCACGTTTTGCAGCAAAGGATTTACCAGAACCCGGTGTACCAAGTATCAGACCGTTCGGATTCTTTAATTTCTTTCTGTCTGCCATGATCAGATTATTGGAAAGGGCATTTAATCCATAATAAATAGATTCCCCTCCCATAAATAATTCCTGTGTGGTAAACGGAACAAAAATTGCTGTGGATGTTGTAGTCAGTGCCCTTTTGATCGGAACCAGATTCACCCCAAGAGGCAGACAGCTCATCAGTCCCGGCTCCTGCTGATAGTCCAGACGTTTCAACGCACAATTATATTTCTGTGCAATTCCCGCAGTCTGAAATACCACATTTTCAAGTTCCTGCTTCGTCTGTGCAGTATTTAAAAACAATACCGTCACAAGGAACATTCTCTCATTTCTGGACTGTAAATCTTCCAGAAGCCTTTTTGCTTCCCCACCGTATGTATTTAAGTCTGATGGGATAATGTCCATGTCATATCCGGAACGTACCGCTTTTTTCTGCTCCTCAATTTTCATCCTGTTAATATCTGTTACCTTACTCTTTACCAGCTTGATTGCTTTCATCTGGTCGATAGACTGTATATGGAGATTAACCATCAGGTTACAGTCCATTTCCAGAAATTCTGCAAGCATCTTGTCAGTAAGCTCCGGTGCAAGAATCTGCAAATAAGAGACAGCACCTATCGTACCGCCCATCTGAAAATCCCTGCCATTTTTAAACACAAAACTGGTCGGAGCAACATAATCTTTGGTACTCAGTCCTGTCCGAAGCACATCATCATAAGAAAAATGGAACGGAACCTTACTGTCCTGATTAAAGGTTTCATACATGATCTGAAGTCTTTCTTCTCCATTTAGTGGATAAGCCGAAACTCCAAGAATCTTAAAGTTATTGAGAATATCCGATTCAATCCTCTCCAGCTTCGGTTTTGCTTCCCGGATGCTGTCCGCTTCAATGCCAAATGTAATATATTTGGTACGGAGCAATCCATTATTTCCTTTGGAAAGCTGATTCTTTAACATCTGTGCAAATTCCATACGCAGTTCATCAAATTCATCATCCTGTGGCTTGATAAGGATAACTTTTTCAAATTCCGCCATGTTACTGTGCTGATTGATAAAAGACAACTGAAAATGAATAGTGCTGTCAAAGTAATTTAAAAAATCACACCAGTTTTCAAAGATTGCGTTCTTATCCTCATTCTGTGCCAACTGATAATTGATGTCATAAAACCGGATCGTTTTTGAATAAAACTTATCCTGCACCCGGCAAATCCCATCCTTTGCCATCTCATGATATGGAATAGACTGCTGTGCTGAAATCTGTTTTTCCTTTGCCGTATCTGCTTTCACTGCTGTCTTATTTGTCCCTGTCTTTACAGGTTTCCTGTTTCCTGCCGCTTTTTGCCCGGATATGGAAGCCGGTTTACTTTTTCTCTTTTTTGCGTCTTTTTTTGCCTGACGCATGGCTTCTTTTTCTGCTTTTTCAGCAAGTTTTGCTTCTCTTTTTTCACTTTTCTTATCTGCCCTTTCCTGCTCTTTACGCAGCTTTGCTTCATATTTCTGTGCCTGTTTTAATGCTTTCTTTTCCCTTCTGGTTATCTTCCTTTTGGGTCTGCGGACACCTCTTTGTCTTTCCAGTGCTTCATAACCTGTTACCATCGGTTCTTTGCGTAACTTTCCGCTTACTGGATTTTCTCCATCTGGCAATGATTCTGAAACTTCCTGCCCATCTTCCTTATCCAGCCAGTAATCATCCGGATATAAACTGTCCTCCAACTGTTCTGGCAACGCTTTCTTATTTTTTCTTTTTAACACGTTCCCTGCCTCCTTTCTTTCTGACTATCCTCTGTTTTTTCTCATACATATTTTCCACCTGATATTTCCTTACAGATGGCCGGATAAACCGGACCACAATTATATTCTTCAGAACTTTTTCTAACGGAAGCCCATCCTTCTCATACATGGCAAATACAAATGCCGGAAGCATCAGAAGACACATTCCGGTTGCAGCATTACTGGAACCGATCACTCCTCTGGTTAAAAAATAAAACGGTACCCCCACTGCTGCTGCAAGTCCAAAACAGATAAGCTGTCTTTTGGTAAGATTTAAAATAATCTTGTTTTTTACTTTGGTCAGATCTTTTGGTACAGATACAAAAGCCATCATTTTCCCCCTTCCTGCTAATGGGCATTAAACACACTTTTTGCAAAATTACCTGTTTTCATCAGACTGAAACACAGAATCACTGTATATGCCATCACACCAAACAATGCGGAATGTACGTTATCTGACATCTGGATATTTGCCACAAGGACTGCGTAGATTCCCACACAAACCATCATGAAAAATCCCTGAAATGCCAGTGCAAATAGTCCCCGCAGATAGTTGTTTCCAATCTGTCCCCATTCCCTGTTTGACATCGTTGCAAATGGTATTGCACCGACCGAGGAATACAGATAAATCTCAATCATTCGTCCATACAAAATAACTGTTATCAATACAGATATAATCTTCATACACAGGCTTACCAGCATCGTTTCCAGTGCCAGTATGACAAGTTCACCGATTTCCATAGATTCCATAGCTGTTTCCATCGTACTAATCATCGTATCTATATTGATCGCTGTATCAGAACTGATGACCCCTGCCGCCCGGCTTACCACCGTCTGTCCGACATCAAATACCGCCATAGTAATTGTGAACGTGTGGCTGACAATCCAGACTGCCACCCACATCTTGAAAAAATATTTAAAGAACATCCATGTGTCCAGATCATGCATGTTATTTTTTTCTGTCAGCATGGAAATCAATTCATAACAAAGTACAAAAGTGATAATCATACCGGCAATCGGAACAATTACCGAATCGGAAAGATTCTGTATCATGCTGAAAATGTTTCCATTCCAGCCTTGTGGTGTCTGCCCAACCTGAGCAGCAATCTCACCTGTCTTTTCATTGACATCGGTATACATTGTTGTCAGGTTGGAACTTACCATGCCTGTCAGAAGATCCCTCATCCATGTTTCAATCGCCTCAAATATACGATCCATGAGTTTCTCCTCTCTTTTTGCAATTAACCAAACAATCCAGATAACAGTGGTACCAACTGTGTTCCGATCAATGCCACACCGCCACCAGCCATAAGCTGCTTGATTCCCTGTGACTTAGCCCCAGGATTGTCGTTGCCGTATCCTTCCAGAAGATTAATAACTCCCCATACTGCAAGACCTGCTCCGATTGCTACTACAAGTGTCTGTAAAATATTGATTGCTGAATTAAAAAACGACATATGTTTTATCTCCTCTCAAGTTTTTTGCTTATAATTTCCTGCTATATTCTGACCGGCTCTGCCCTGATGGGCGGTCGTTCATACTTTTGCATCCTCTCACCTCCCAAAAGGGCAAAGAAAAAGAGCTATGTAGTTGAATTTTCTACATGCTCCGTTTCCTTGTTTTCATTATTTTCCTGTTCCATAAGACTGTCCTCTGAGAACACATACAGGTCAAACTCCTCTGACCTTGTAAGTTTTACTTCCATTCTGTGCCTCATGTACGCTTCCACATCAAATTCATTGCGTTTATCGTAATCAGACAGTTCCTTATAGCGTTTATGTTTTGTAATATCATACTTGTCACTGAAAAACGGACGGACACCTCTTAGCTGGAGGATACACTTATTTCCATCCATCACCGCAAGTTCATCCCTACTCATCAGTTCTTTTCCGGTTTTCTGATAGTTCATCCCGTAAGAACGGCTCTGCCCTCTCGTATCCGAAGTATTATATAAATCAATGGTTTCTTTACCAAGTGTTTCTGAAATTTCTTTTAAAGTGGAACTTTCTTTTCCTCCAAGGAACAGCATTGTATCACAATTCCCTAAAATAGTTTCTGCAGCATCTTTATAAATGGTCTTTAACTGTGACTGCGACTGGAGTATAATAGAAGCAGATATTTCTCTGCTTCGTATGGTTGCGATCAGCTTGTCGAACTTCGGAATTTGTCCGATATTTGCGAACTCGTCACAGAGGATTCTTACATGATACGGCAGTCTGCCATGGTGTACATCATCTGCCCTGTCGCATAATAAATTGAATAACTGACTGTACATCATTGCTACCACAAAGTTAAAGGTATCATCTGTATCCGAGATAATAACAAACAATGCAGACCTCTGATCTCCCATCATATCCAGCTCCATTTCATCGTAACTCATGATCTCACGAAGTTCCGCAATATCAAATGGAGCAAGTCTGGCTCCACAGCTGATCAAAATCGACTTCGCTGTTTTGCCGGCGGCTAATTTATATTTTTTATACTGACGTACCGCAAAGTGTTCCGGTTCTTCTTTCTCCAGTTCTTCAAACAGCATATCTACTGCATTTTTGAATGTCTCATCATCTTCTCTTGTTTCCGATGCATTGATAAATTCAAGCAGCGTCGCAAAGTTCTGTTCCTCCTCCGGTGCTTCATACCAGATATAGCCAATCAATGCACAGTACAGAAGCCTTTCTGCCTTCGTCCAGAAATCCTCACTGGACTTCTCCCCTTCCCCTTTGGTATTTACCATGATAGTATTCACCAGTTTCAGAATATCTTTTTCTGAATGGATATAGTGGAACGGGTTATAATGCATACTCTTGGAAAAATTGATCGTATTCAATACTTTCACTTTATATCCATGCCGTACCAACATCTTTCCGCACTCAATGATGATCGTTCCCTTGGGGTCCGTGACCACATAGCTGATATATTTTCCCATCTGCATCAGATTCGGCTTTACATAGAATCTCGTCTTACCGGAACCGGAGCCACCGATTACAATCACGTTCTTGTTCCTTGCAAATTTCGGCAGCTTTGGTCTGCTGTTCATAGTCAGCCTTTCCGTCATAGTAAGAAGAATATTGTTTTCAAATATTGGATCAATGAAGGGGGCAATGTCTTTTGCAGTTCCCCATCTTGCCGAACCATACTCTTCTCCCTGTCGGAACTTTTTGGTATTTTTCATCTTCATCATAACCAGAAGTTTTACAGCCAATGCCCCGGTAAAACCTGCCAGTAGTGGCATCTTTTCTATGCTAGGCAGAACAGAAGTAAATGCCATTTGAAAATTCAAAAGCAGTACCATCAGACGTTCCACCGATGAATCTCCCTGACAATACTGATACAGCCATGCTTCTTTATCTACCAGATAAAAGATTATGACATAAGGAGTATTCAATGCCAGTATCCGCAGGGAATTTCTTTTCAGGTACTCTCCTAAATCCATGATTTTCTCTCTCAGCCAGTCAAGTCCCCATTGAAAGCCTTGCATAAGCAGTGGCGGGATTCTCTCCAGATACCCCTTGCATACTTTACGCATCTTCTGAAATCGGTTCATAGTGTCGGCTCCTTTTCTTTCTGCTTCGTTTTCTCCCGTTCTCGGTTCTTATCCTTCGCCTGTGTGATCGCATCCTTCAGTTTTGTCCTTACAGACGGTTTCTTTGTCTTATTAAGAGATTTACCAGTGTATTCCTTAAATGCTGCGGTCATGACATCTGCATCCCTTGCTTTGAAGAAAACAAAATATCTCGGCGGCTTTGCTGTCGTATCTTTTTTCAGACTGAAATCAATACTGTACTTTTTCGCCACCCGTTCAAAAGATTTGATATTCCCATCAGTAATTTCAATATTGGAAAGCTGTACATTCTGCCGCATCAGCTTCTCCATGGTTTGTTTTCCACGATAAGATTTATCCTTCGCCTTGTCATCCTGCTGTTTTTGTACTTTGCTCTGCTGCTTCTGTTTTGCTTTCTCCTGTTCCATCTGGGCAAGAGCTTTTCTCATGGCAGCTTTTAGCAACTGGGCAGTTATCTTTCCACCCCGGATACACAGGGATACCGTTTTTTCATTTACTTCATCTTGCACCGTTGTCCTCTTCTTTCTTAATCTGTTCTTTCTTTACCAGCTCTTTCAGATAAGCCTGTACTTTCTCATAACAGTCATATCCCTGGCTGATCAGGTTCTCACTGTATTCATACAGTTCCTCCACCGTTTTACCAATTTTGTTTCTTGGAACTTCACCAACTTTTTTAATGACGTATCCATGGGCACCTGTTGCATCCATGCACCACAGGTAGATTGTTGCTTTTTTATTTTGCTTGGCTGTATGTACTCCACTGACTTCTACTTCAAAGCGATTTCCAAAGTTTCTGTAAATACAAAGCTCCAGGTCAATCTCCATAAGTTTATAATTTTCGCCCAGACCATCACATAATGCCTGAAGCACTTTATCCTTTTCTTTCATTTTCGTCTGCTCCTTTATGTTAAGTTTATCTTCATTACATAGTTTCCAACGTTTTTTTACTTCCCTTCTCCTTTCTAACACCTTTTGCAAGTTCATCATAATTCTTTTCTGATTCTGCCCCTACTTTAATACAGCAGTACATGACAAATCCATGTACCAGAAATACAATGATGGCTGCAACGATTAATAATGTTTTCATCTTATTGATTCCTCCTGTTCCTACTTTTCTACGAATCTGCCACTGGCAGTTTTCTACAGATTATCCATTGTCCCAAAAAGGGCATTTATGAACTGTTTTGCCCATAAATGCCCTATCCTGTTTCAAACCTTACAGTTACTTATTTTTTTCTTTTTTTACGTAAATATACCGCAGATGTTCCAAATCCGATCATTCCTAATCCTGCAAGTAGAATCCAGAACATCACAGGTGTGTCATCACCTGTTTTTGGTGCATCAGTAGATATTGTACCGGATGGAGTATCCGTTGTTTCCGGTGTCTCAGAAGGAGTTTCTGTTGGTGTCTCCGTTGGCGTTTCCGTCGGCTTGGCTTCATCCTTCATCACAACTTTCTGAATTTCTCCGGTATCTTTTACAGTGAACTTCACATCCTCTGCCACCAGATAACCGTCCGGTGCTGTTTCTTCACGAAGCGTATACGCTCCGATTGGAAGCATCTCGATATAGTGTGCTTTCTCTTCAGAAGTCCAACTTTCTACGACCTTTCCGTCTTTGTCAAGAATGGTCAGCTTCGCTCCCGGAAGTTCCTTACCAGAAATATCCGTTTTGGAAATCTGCACTTTCGTCACATCATCCTTCATCTCGATTTTTTGTGCTTTAGAAGAATCTTCTACTGTAAAAGTAATACTCTCCGCAGTTACATAGCCATCTGCCGGTTTTGTCTCCGTCAGAGTGTACTTCTTTCCTGCAACAAGTTCTTTAATGATATGAGCCTCTTTCCCGGAAGTCCATGAATCTACTACCTTGCCATCTTCATCCGTCACTTTCAGTTTCGACCCTTCCAGTTCCTTTCCATCAGTCAAAGAAGTTTTTGTAATCTCCACAACTGTTGGTTCATCTTCAAAGGTAAACTCATAAGACAGTGTTTCCTTATCTGCACCATCATATTCAAAAGTAAACTCCTGTACCTGATCCGTTGTTGCGAATCCCGGTGCCGGGGAAGTTTCTTTGACATAGTAAGTGTAACCAATCGGAAGATCTGCCGTAAATGTCAGTTTTCCCTCTTTGTCCGTAGCCTGCTCCTCAATAACGGTATCTGCTTTCAGAATGACATCACCATTTGCATTTACAATGTCCTCTTTATTGCAAAGAACGAATACTGCACCTTCCAGTACCCTGTCAGAATCCTTTTCTTTTTTCAGCACCTTTACTTCCGCTTTCTGACGGTTATTCTGCCAGTCGGAAGAATAAGTTACCTCGGCAGTATCCTGATCCCGGTATGTCAGGTCAATCTCACGAGCTGTACTATCCAGTACATAGCCGTTTGCCGTTTCCTTTTCTTTGACATAATATTTTCCAAGCGGAAGATCTGTCAGTTTTGCTACTCCTGTTTCATCTGTCGTAATCGTTGCTATCAGATCATCTTTCTTGTAATAATCTTCACTCTCACCATCCGCAGCTTTAATATCTTCCAGTGCATAAACCTCAAAAGTAACTTCTTTCAGGGAACCGGAAATATATTCAAATAAATGGCTGATCCATCCACCTACGGAATCAAGTGCAGATACTTTTTCCAGAAATTCACCCTTCTTGTTGATAATCAGGGTTCCAGTCGGCACATCATCTTTCATTTCCACTTTCTGGATTTCAGCAGTATCCTCTACAGTAAAGGTAATCTCCTCCGCTTTCAGATAACCATAAGGAGCCATTTCTTCACGAAGAGTATATGTTTCACCCACAGTCAGCCGCTCAATCAGATGTTCCTCACCCTTTACAGATTTCCATGTATCTATTACATTTTTATCCTTATCGAGAACTGTCAGTGTTGCTCCGGAAAGTTCAACTCCTGTTGTAATGTCAGATTTTTTCACTGTGATTTTGGTCGGCTGATTTTTAAATTCAGATGCAATTTTTATTACTTTCACATCCTGTCCCTGATAAGCCGCAGTGACATCCAGTGTTTCATCCGAAGATACATAACCTGCCGGTGCTGCAAGTTCTCTGATATAATATTTGCCAAATGGCAGGTCAAGATCAAAGACTGCATTGCCATCTTCATCGGTTACTGCTTTTCCAAGAAGTGTATCTGCTTTCACAAGCACATTTTCATGTGCCAGAATATCCTCTTTCGCATACAGACCAAACTCTGCACCAGCAACAACCGCATCCGTTTCTGCATCTTTTTTTACAACAGATACTTCTACCTTCTGACGGTCATTGTCAAAGGCTGCTGTGTGCTCGATCACTGCTGTATCCTGATCTTTATAAGAGAAAGTAACTGTCTGTGCTTCCTCATTTAACACAAAACCATCTGGTGCTGTCTTTTCGACAACTTTATAAGTTCCAAGAGGAAGATCCGCAATCTGTGCCTTTCCATCTTTATCAGTTGTAACCGTTCCTACCAGTGTTCCGGCAGCATACTCTAAGATACGGTTTCCATTGTCATCTTTCTGGAAATCCGCAGTATAAATATCTTCTGCCGCATAAACCTCAAAGACTGCACCTTCCAGATTCTCACTTTGGTAAGTAAAATCGTCTTTAAAACCATCAAGAACTTCACCTTTTTTCACAATATTCAGTTCACCCTTTACCGGATGGTTCTCATAGGAAACCTCGATGATTACATCCCCGGAAGTACCGTCCATCTGATATGCTGTATTGGAATCTACCTCAACCTCATAGTAATTCTCATTGAGCGTATATCCATAAGGTGCATTTACTTCCTCAATGCGGTAATGCCCGATTTTCAGATTTTGTGGAAGGATCAAATATCCATCCTCATCTGTAAAATAAGACTTATGCTTCACAGTAGTCGGATAAGTCGTTACCTGCTCCACATATTTTCCAGTGTCCATGTTATAGATTTTGAACTCTGTATTTTTCTGGAGTACCGCTTTCTTTGTTTCATCATCCTTTTTGATAATTTTCAGTTTGGCTTCAAATTCATCATCTAAAAGCACACGCCATGTCTGCGGTGTGTTTGGATTATTTTCTGTAATGCTGACTGTAAAATCATCTACCGGAGTATAATTATGCGGTGTTGTTGTTTCACGCACTACATATGTTCCATATGGGATTGCAATACTGCAGGCATATCCTTTTTCATCTGTAAAGATTTCCGTTGCACCATTGTCTCCGATCACTACCGGTTTTGCAGAATCAAAATCATAACTGCCATCCTCTTTCACCTTCAAAGAAGATACCAGATAAGCACTAAATCCTGCCCCTTTCAGTAAATCCGCATCGGTCTTTCCATTATTGGCTGCTTTGATGATCTGAAATGGCTGTTTCATTACCTGTTCCAGCGAAGTACACTCACGCTTCACCTCAGCAGTCATATCACCCTCATAATCACAGGAAAGGTCATATTCATTCTCATCTGCCAGATAACCGGTTGGTGGTGTAATCTCTTTCACATAATAACTTCCAAGATACAGCCCGCTGACGGAAGCCTGTCCATTTTCATCAGTAGTAAGTGTTGCCACCTGATCTCTTGCTTTATACATCACACCGGTTGCACCATCCGGATGGACAATGTTCTCTCTGGCATACAGTCCATAAACTGCTTTTTCCAGAGTCGCATCTCCCTGCGGAACTGCTTTCTTTGTTTCTGCATCCAGCTTCTGTAAAGAGATCTTTGCTGTCACACGTTCATTTTTAAAAGTATGGTTAAATGTCACCTTTGTTTCCTTATCGTTTGTATACGAAAAAGCAAACTGGTAAACATCTTCTGTATTTCTCACATATCCTGTTGGAGCCTGTTCTTCCTTAACTTCATAGGAAAATCCAAGCGGAAGATCTGCACTGAATTTTGCTTTTCCATCTGTTCCAGTGGTTGCCTTTTCAATCAGTGTGCCTTTCTTTACAACTACAGTACCATCCACATTTGTAATGTCACTGGCAGCATAAATTCCAAAAACACCTCCGTTCAGAGGATTTTCTGTATCCTTATCCTGCTTTGTCACAATAACTTCTGCTTTCTGTCTGTCATTCGTAAAAGTTGTTTCAGAAAATACCACTTCTACATTCTGTCCTGCATAAGCAAGTTTTACTGTCTTTTCTTCCCCTGCATTATAAAAACCGGACGGAGCCTGTACTTCCTTTACAACATATGTACCAAGATGCAGATTTTTAAGAATTACAGCACCATTGGAATCTGTTGTCAGATTCTCCTTTACCAGATCACCTTTACTGTAAACTTTTGTACCATAAGCTGTTGTAATATCCGCTCCGGCATAAACATTATAAACAGCACCTTTCTGTCGGCGTTTTTCATATCGGAATGTTGTTCCGTTTTCTGTCACCTCTGCACCTGTGAGAACTTCACCCTCTTTATATACAGTAAGCTGTCCAAGCTGTTCTTCATCCGGAACAGTTACCGTAGTCGTCTTGCTGACTTCCAGCTTCACATTGTGGGCTGTAGCATTAATACGATAACCGCTTGGTGCAGTAATCTCTTTCAGATAAACGGTATCCTGTGTCTTAACGATCTGTGCAGATGCTTCTCCATTCGCATCCGTTGCAGGCAGTTTTATAATCAGGTTCTTACAGTCTGCATCACTGTATAAGCCAAATACAGCTCCGGACAGTTTTGCATTTGCTTTGGAATCCTTTTTAATGACTTTCACACTGGCATACTGTACCCATGTCACTTTAAAATCCACATACTTTTCATCATCGACACCCTCACCAAACACCAATGCCAGATCCTGTGAACCAGAGCCGGTACTGATCTTATAAGCAGAATAATCTTTTGTGATACTTCCCTTCATTGTAGCGGACCAGCTTCCTGCTACATCACTTACCTGAGTAAGCGGTGCAGACAGATAGAACTTTGTTCCGCCACTGATCACTACGGATTCTCCTGCCTTGCTTGTCTTTCCTGTTGTCACATTATGAAGCTTTACTCCACTTGGAAGTTTCATTGTGATACTCTGCAGTTCATCTGCCTTAAAAGTAATCTCCTTTGTTCTCTGGCTGCTGCCATCCACATAGGCAGTTACATTCGCATCTGAAAAGCTCATCTCAACATCTGGAATATTTGGCTGCGAAATACAGTAATTGTACAGTTTCATAGCAAGTGTTTTTGCTTTGCTGCTTGCACCGGAAAAAGCAGAATCTCCGCTGTTGGCATAAGATGCTGCCAGATGCACCAGGATAAATCTTGCTCCTGTGCTCAGATTTCCATAGCCATTCTCTTCTGTAAAAAATCCATCATCACCGGATGCCTTTGTTCCGTAATAGCAGACTTTCGCAAGTTTCTTACCATCACTCAGCTTGATAATATCATAAGTTCCACTTCCTGGACTGGATTTTTCCGGCTGAATACAGTAAGCAGTAGCAGAAACACTTCCAAACTTTACAGTATACTGATAAGTCAGATAACTTCCGTAACCATAATCAGAATACTGATAGCAGGCTCCTCTTGTCACTGTTACTTTCTTGGTGCTTGTCGTAGATGCTACCCTTGCCATAAAAGTAACTGATTCCCCTTCATCTAAGGAATAAAGGTCAATCCTTTCCTCGTCAGCCTGTTCCATCACATCAGAAACTGTCAGTCCAGTTTCTTCGTCTGTCGTTGTTTCTGATTCTTCTGTGAGATCAGTCACTACTTCTGTTTCTGTCTGACTATCCGTCTCTTCATCATCTGCAGTTCCAATATCCTCCGTTTCTCCGGCATTACCTTCACCCGTAGTATTCTCAGAACTATTTGACGTTGTTATAGCTTCTGTTTTCGGTTCTTTCACTGTAATATTTCTGCTGACCCTATAAGCAGGATGACCGCTGACTGGTTCTACTGCATAGACAGCTTTGTAAGTATCTGGTGTATGTGTATCAAAATCTGTGCCAGCTTCATTCTTTGCTTCATGGAATAAAATCTTGATCTTACTTTCATCTACACCTTCGATTCCAGACAGATCAACTTCTACATCAAATTCCTGCCCGTAAGAAAGTTCAATGTCATTTGCCTTTACGATCTCATTCGGATCAAGGGAATCCTGAACATCTTTTAATTCTGCATACTGCTGTTCAAATGGTATTTTTTCTGGTTCTAATTCAGAAGCTGAAACTGTTACTGGTTGAATAATGGTAGAAGCCAGTGTTGCAACTGCCATAAAACCGGATAAGAATCTTTTGAATCTCATTTTCATTTTGACTGAATCCTCTCTTTCTTCTATTATCTGTTCTGTTGTCACGCAGGCTCACACCTGCATTGTTCAATCATTGGAACCACCTCCCGCCTCTTATTACTGTCATCCTGCAAAGCAGAAATGACACTTGGGTAAAATTCAGGATTAAGCATTAAGCCGCAAGAGGTAATTCGTAATCGTTCCTGCAAAAGGTGCCTCCCATCTGTATCCCTTCACGTTCTCACCGGATTCCCGCCGCAAGAATGCGTAGCTGAAAAGTTCCGGGTATCCTCTCGCTGCTGGTATGAAATTGTCAAGGTTCAATTTTTAAGGGGTATTATTATCTCGAATTGAAAATAGACATTTGCCCCTTCACTAACCGCATGTGTGAAAGGGCAAAAATTAACCTGTTTGAAAAATTTTAATTTTACTTCACATAAAATTCAACATGGAACAAAAAGACTCAACATGATATACTCATTAGAAAGATAGCAGTTTGTTATAATATCCTAATCTTAAAAAGTATAATCATCAAATTCTTTATAATGAATATAAAAAGGAGAATGTACATGGCAAATTCAACTGAACGAATGGGTGTGTATCACTGCGGAAAAATTGCCGAAAAAAATAACTGGATGTTTCGAGAACAACCTATTGATGATATTGGAATCGATGCTCATATGGAATTAGTCGAGTCTACTGGTAAACCTAAACAACTTGTCGCTTTGCAAATAAAATCTGGGTCAAGTTGGTTTAAAGAAAAAAAGGATGACTACATAATTTTCCGAAACATCAACAATAGACAATATAATTATTGGACTATGAACTCTTTACCTTGCATAGTAGTTTTATATAATCCTGATGATGATATGTGTATTTGGCAAAAATTAACAAAGGATACCATTGAGAGAACAAATAATGGAAAAGGAGCTGGATTTTTTGTTAAAGTCCCTTTATCTCAAATTTTCCTAGACGATTCATCGAACGAAAAACTTCTTACTTTTACAAATCTTCCAGAGCATATTACCAACTACAATTTTTTGTTATCTCAAAAAAAGTTTATGCAAATTATTCAAAATGGAGGCCAAATAAAATTACATTCAATGGAATGGATACATAAAAGTAGCGGTAGAGGAAATACGGAACTAATTGTAAATGATGGAAAAACCATTCAAAAGTATTCGTATCCCTATTGGTTTCCATTCACTCCATATACTATGGTTTTTCCACAACTATTCCCATGGGCAAATTTTTCAGCCGACGAAGATTTTTTTGAAGAAAATGACAAAAACCTTTGGCGGGAATATCATTGTTATTATGATAAAGAAGATAACGAATGGCTAGTTGTTGGAGATACATTTGAAGAATTTCGTAAAAAATTAAACCCTATGCGAAGCATTGATCACGCTGGAGAAGTTGCTGAATATATGATGATCCTTACTTTAAATGAATTAGGTAAATCATTCTTAAAGGTAGACAATTTTGTATCTCAAAATCGACCTTATGCTAATGCAAGACCCACAGGAGAATATCTATGAAAAAAATTAAGCTTTACCAAAATAGAGAAAAAAACTCTTCACTTAATGAATATGATCTCAATCCTACTGAAAAATACGTGATTGATATGGATGAAGAAATGGAATTTCAAGCTGCAATAATGATGTCTTTTCAAATAATGGGACCACCACCTGCAATTAAAAATTATCATGCTTGGTTATTTGAAAATGGTTTTGATGTAAATATGCCAAATCCAACAAATACCTTCGTTTCCACATATTATGGAGTTAAACCGCTTTGGAAAACTGCTTATTCACAAGGAATTGTTGTAATGGCAGAAAACGATACTGACTATTTTATTGTTATGGAGTGTAGCAACAAGAACAAAGGCTATAAAAATACCAAAATCATTCTCACCCCAGGTGGTTGCATCTAAGAAAAATTTTGTCTCTATCCAATACTGTAGGCAACTTAAAAACCTACAGTATTGGCAATATATATTCACTCTTCTATAATAATTCTTTTAATTTCTCCAATACTTTCTTTCTCCGATTTCTGATTGTTTTTGTACAGCATCCAAAATACTGTGCTGTTTCTTTTACTGTAAATTCTTCAAAAAACAATAGCGTTATCAGTTCTGCCTCTTCTTTAGCTAAATATCCCATAGCTTCTTCCAGTTTCTGTATTTCTGACAGTCTGATAATGATTTCTTCCGGTGATCCTACCGAAAAAGAGCAGTCATATCCTTTTTCCTGTAATTCCTCCATGCTGCATACTCCATGCCTCTGCATTTTTTCAACCTGGTATCGCTCTTTTCTTCCAGCCTGATACCAGGCCAGATATACTGCCCTGGTAACTTCCACAAGCGTGTCATTTATACGCAGCATATAGCGTTGTCTTTCTTTTGGCTTTTTACCAGGCATACTTCCAGTCTCCTTTTTCCAATGCTCTGGCAGAGTCATCCGAATTATTCCGCATTTTCTGCATTGCCTGTGAAATACACTTTGATACTGCCGGAACTGTAATACCCAGTTCATGCGAGACTTCTTTTTGTGTCTTCTGCTGAAAATAAATACGCTGGATCATCTGTCTCTGTCGCTCTGTCAGCAGATTCATCAACTCCCTGACTGTTTCCTCTGCAATGATTCTTTCAAGCAGACATTGTCCTTTATCTGCCAATTCGCACCATTCTTCGGAAATACAGCTATACGAAATGCAATTATTATGTTCTCGTGTTTCCCTGTTTCTCCACAGCCGGTCTTCGCCTTCTAATATCAGCCTTACATACCAGGGTTGATCATCAAAAAAATTCTCCTCAACAACTGCTATTTTTCTTTCTGCTTCATACACATAATCTCGACAGGTAAATAACGGAAAAACCGTTGCATAGTCCCCCACACAATAGAGAACATATCCGGTCTGATATGCGATAATTTCCGCACAGTCCATCAACCTTTGCTTCGCAACTGCTACATCGTTTTCTCTTAAATATTTAGCGGACGGAACCTTTCTTCTTTCTTCCCTGTTACTTACAACCTGTTTCAATTCCTGCAATGTAAGCATAATTACCACCTTTCTGCCTGCTGGCAACAAGTGCCCATCGGCAGAAAGGATAGGATTCTTACTGATCAACTGACAAAAGGGCAGTAAAAAACAGCTTGCGGTACACCCGTTTTTTTTAACGAGAGCCTGAAACTTCCTTACTGCCCTTTCTAATAGTTACAATATTCTCTACTTTATTTTCCGTCTGATGCCAGGATCAGATTTCTTGGCATTTCTTTCTGCTTTTATGTTCTTTTCATTTTCCATCAAAACAGAATAGTCTCCCATTGCATCATAAGGACACTGCCTCCGATAAAGCAAATTTTCTTCCCTTGTCATCCATCCTATCTCCCTTCTTTATCTCTCTGTTTTCCATTTTAACAGCACAGGATTCTATTATCCTTAGCATATATGGGGAGTGTTTTTATTTTGCACCCCATATATGGTGAAATTTCACCTGTACTCATTAAAACTGTCTATCAGAGAATCTATGGTCTGCATGATAATTTTCTGCTCTTTCCGTTCCATCTTCTGAATCCGGCAAAGCACTTCCCGAATTGATTCCTGCTTCTCTGTACCGCCTCCCTCTTTTCCCAGCAGGAGATTGGCATCTGTTTCCAATATCTCAATTATCTTCCTGAAAATCTCAACAGACATTGCCGTTTGCCCACCTTCAATCCTGCTGACCGTATTGACACTGATACCTGCTTTTTCCGCAAAAGATTCCTGTGACAACTTCATTTCCTGCCTGCGTTTTCTGATCCGTTCTCCCAATTCAATAAGTTCTGTGGAAATTGCACGATTGCTCAATACGGTGTCTCCTTTCCTGCAATTTGTCCCAACTTTACGCCATTGTGTCGCAAAGTTTCCCGAAAAAAAGCAGCTAATTTTTGTCTTAGCTGCTTTTCAAAAAATCTATTTCATTTTATTCTCGGTATTTTATGTATCCCTGTAAGAACTGTAATCAGAAAAACGCAGAGATAAATGATCGCCTGTCCAATCATTGCCAGAAGAACGATGCTTCCAATCAATCCTCCGATCAGAAGATTCATTGTCCAGACTGCCAGCGTTCCTCCGAGGTCAAAACCTCCTGGAACCATCCAGACACACATTTTTCCGATTCCAAACGGTATCCCCATCAGAAGTAACAGCAAGAAATAATTGCACTTCCCATCCTGGATACAAAACGGTCTTAATACTGCAAACAATACTGTAATCACCAGCACTGGTGCTATCTCTTTTTTAATCATCTTCTTCATGTTCCTTTATCCTCCATACATATCGTGATTAACTTCTGCCTGATAATAACTGTTTATCGTTGCCGGAGCATTATACAGGGCGGTCAGAAGATACGCTTTAATATTCCCAATCTTGGTCGTATTCCGATTCAGACAGAACAGCACATATTCGATATGCGAATAGTTCAATTTCATAAACCTGTTTTTTACCAAAGCAACTGGTTTTTCTACTCCCGCAATGCGAATCATACTGTCCTCCGGCATCATCATAACTTCGATCATCAACTCCACCAGTTCATCTACATCTTCCTTGGCATGATATTGATAATCTATGTTTTCATGAATCACCTCACGATATGCTCTCATCTTCTCCATCACATCTTTTTTCTTTTGGGGATTACCTGATATGATTGGATAAGATTGATTTATCTCAGTTTCACTAATATCAGTCTTGTTAATATCAGTATTATTAGATTGTGATTTCGGGTATTCTGGATTTGTGATTTCCACTATTCTGGAATGATGATTTTCACTATTTTGGAATTGTGATTCTGGAAATTCTGGATTTGTGGTTTCCACCATTCTTGAATTGTGATTTTCACTATTCTGGAATTGTGATTCCCCATAATCCTGAATTGTGGTTTTCACTACTCCTGAATGATGATTTTCACAATTCAGAGAAATGCCTGTTTTCCCCTTGTTTTCTGCTTCTTGTTGCAAATCTGCACATTCCTCATGTCTTTCCTGTTTCGATTGCAAATCTGCAATTTTTTTATGATCTTCCTGCTCAGATTGCAGATCTGCACAATTACCTGTCGGCTTTTGATCTGGAACCTCTCTGATCATAAAATTTTTCACATAAATAACATTCGGTTTTCCCAGTCCCAGGCGTTTCTTCTCGATCAGCCCGATTCCATTACTGCTGTCCAGCTCTTTTACCAGTTTCACTGCTTTTTGGGTTCCACAGTTCATCAGCTCTGCAATTTCTTCCACAGTGAAGATAATGTATACTCTGTCCTCTGAATCCAGCCATCTATTTTTAATGCTCAGGCTCATACGGTCCAGCATCAGACCGTATAATACCTTTGCTTCGCAAGAAAGAGTTTTAAAGCATGGTTCTGTAAACAGCACTTTAGGGACACGATAGAAGCTGTATTGTTCCGCTTCCATCCCTGTAAAATAATCAAACTGTATCTTCTGCATCTGCTACTCCTTCTTTGTTTTCTTTCCATTTATCCAAAAGCATAAAAATGACTTCTTCTATCTGTTCTTTAGAATATGTCTCCGGAAAATAATTGCCGATTTTCTTTGCCGGAAGCGTCACATTGATCTTACTGCTTTCCTTTTTTAATAAAACAGCATAGATATAACTCTGGTTTAATTTTCCATTTGCACTGCATTCTTTTAGCTGTTCTGCCTGTTGCTTTGTCGGAAAGATACTGCTGTTGGCAATCACTTCCAGAAGCCACTCCTGCTCCTCTGGTTTCAGATAAGACAGCTTTTCTCCCACAATCATAGGAATTTTATTATTGTCCACATATTCCAACAGAGCATCGGATAATGCCGCCAGACGGATATACCTCTGCACAGTTCTTCCACTGTCCCCTGCAGCTTCACCAACCATATCTGCTGTATATTTCTCACCCTTGCTTCCCTGATGCTTCATTGCATCGTATTTCATCTTATAGGCATGAGCTTTCTCACTTGGCAGTATATTTTCACGCTGAATGTTGGAATCTACCATAATAATGACCGCTTCATCATCCGTATAATTTCGGACAAGAGCTGGCAATGTAGTTTTTCCACACAGTTCACAGCCTCTTTTTCTTCTATGCCCGGAAATCATCTCATATCCACCCTCTGGTCGAGGTCTTACCAGTGCAGGAGTCAAAACACCGTATGTTTTAATACTCTCTACGGTTTCAGCCATTTTTTCATCATCATTTACATGGAACGGATGATTTTTAAAGGGATAGAGCTTTGCCAGATCTATTTCCACAACCTGGTTCATACTCTTTTCCGGTGTTTCCTCTAATCCCAGTAATTCATCATAAGAGGTAAGCTGAATATCTTTTTTCGGTCTACGCATGTTTCAACACCTCCTGAACCAGTTCCAGATAGCTGTCTGCCCCCTTGCTTTTTCCATCATAGGCAAAGATACTTACCCCCTCCGATGCTGTTTCTGCAAGGCTTTCTGTTCTCGGAATCGTCTGCTCAAAAATCCTAATGTCACTTCCGTATGTAGTTTTGATTGCCTGTTTGTTTCTCTTTGCATTATTGTAACGGCAATTATCCATTGTGAATAAAATGCCTTCTATCTGTAAATCCGGATTGAACCTCTGATGGATTCCCTTAACTACTTTCAGTAATTCCATGAGTCCATCTGCCGCATAATATTGTGGCTGCACTGGAATCAGAACACTGTCCGCTGCACTCAAAGCATTGAGCGTCAGCATTCCCAGGGATGGCATACAGTCAATCAGAATATAATCATACTCATCCTTCAGCAGTTCCAGATACTCTTTCAGCACCTTTTCTCTGTCCTCTACTGTAAATAAAGACATATCCATTCCGGCAAGCAATTTATTGGACGGAATTAGGTCAACACCTTCTTCATGGTGCAGAATTGCTTCTTTCGGATTAAATTCCAGTCCCATGATAATGTTCTCCATCATGCTTTTTAATGTTACCTTGAGATTTTTAGGGAATCCCAATCCCATTGTCAAGTGCCCCTGTGGATCAGCATCTACCAGGACTACTTTTTTCCCTGACTTCACCAGTCCGGCTCCCAGATTGATTGTTGTCGTTGTTTTGGCTACTCCGCCTTTCTGATTTGCAATAGCAATTACTTTACACATATACTTTCCTCCGATTTACTCTTTTTCTTCTACTTCAACATAAACACGAAAATATTTGCTTGTTCCTTTGTTCGCATAAGCATCCGATACTTCCAGAACATCCAATTCTTTATGCTTTTCCAAAATATGACGGAACCATTGAATATCCTTTAAAGTACCCTGTAATCTAATTTTCAGCATACATATCCTCCCAGTCTTTGCAAAAACAATACTCTGGATAACGGATTTTAATGGCTTCCCAAAAATACCGGGCATATCCGCAGCAAAACAGATCTTCTACGGTATAATGCTGGCACTCTTTTAACTGATCTTCCTCTGCTTCATAATCTCCGACACTGGGTGTTCCATTACAGTAAAGATTAAATGCCATGCGGACGATCCGTAAACTTCCACTGGTCTGCCATCCTTCCTGCAAGCATTCCGTTTTCACACATCCAGTTTTAAAATTATAAATCTTATCTACATTGTTTCTTGTATCTCTGTCGATACCCAGGCAATAAACCAAAGCCTTATGATAGACATCCTGATATCTACATTTCTCCAAATATTCCGTATAAAATTTTTCGTGTTCCTTGTTCTTGAAAGTAATTGTGCGGGAATTGCTATTTCCTGCTCTTAACGCTGTGTTCTTCATAAATCAAAACCTCCTAATTATAAAATGTTTGATTGAAAGTGATGATTTTAAGAACTCTGATGATTTGAGTAAACTTCGCTGAAGATTGTGAATACTCATTTTACTCAATCTGTGACTTGAGTAATACTCAATTTGAAGTGATTTTAGACGGTTTTTAACGGTTTCTGGCGATACTTTCGCCATTTCCTTTTTTCCATAGAAAAAGACTCCGAAAACCTCATAATCACTAGAAAATAAAGTGTTTATGAGGCTTTCAGAGCCTCTATAAATTCTGGTTCAGTTTACAATCGAAACTTCGCTTAAGCGTTCATCTGAGCTGCCACCTCAGCTGCGAAGTCCTCTTCTTTCTTCTCGATTCCTTCTCCAGTTTCCATACGAACGAAACCTTTGATAGCAATTTTAGCATTGTTAGCCTTAGCTACTTCCTCAACATATTTGGATACGGACTGTTTTCCGTCTTCAGCTTTTACATATACCTGATCCATTAAGCAGATTTCTTTTAATTCTTTGTTAAGACGTCCTTTAACCATACCTGTGATAATCTTATCATTAGCATCTGGTTTTTCATTCTTAGCTGCTGCTGTAAGGATTTCTTCTTCTTTTGCAAGATAATCCTGATCAACTTCAGAACGGTCTGTATACTTAGGATTTAAAGCTGCAACCTGCATACATACGTTTTTAGCCATCTCTTCGATGTCAGCGTTAACAACGTCTGTTGCAACGTCTACTAAAACACCAATCTTTCCACCCATATGTGTATAAGAAGCTACGAAACCTGCATCTTCTTTTACCTGCTGGAATCTACGGATGTTCATGTTTTCACCGATGATAGCAATCTGTCCTGCTAATGCTTCGTTTACAGTCTTAGTCTCATCAAATTTCCATGTTTCAGCTAAGAAAGCATCGATATCTGCTGCTTCTGTTTCCATAGCCTGCTCTGCAACCTGTGCAACGTAAGCCTGGAATTTTTCGTTCTTTGCAACGAAGTCTGTCTCAGCGTTAACTTCTACTGCAACAGCTTTCTTCTTATCATCAGATACGATAACTTTTACAAGACCTTCTGCAGCAACACGTCCAGCTTTCTTTTCAGCAGTTGCAAGACCTTTTTCTCTTAAGAATTCAATTGCTTTATCAAAATCGCCTTCTGTAGCTGTAAGAGCTTTCTTACAATCCATCATTCCGGCACCTGTCATCTCACGTAACTCTTTTACCTGTTTTGCTGTAATAGCCATTTCGATTCCTCCAAATTCATCTCTTTTATGTGTTTCATATAGATTTTACACAAAAATGCCCCGGCCTGTACCAAGTGCAGGCTGAGGCGATTATTGCAAACAGAATTAAGCTTCTGCTTCTTCAGCAGCTTCTTCCTCTGCTACTTCTGCATCCTGTCCCTGATTTCCTTCGATTACAGCGTCAGCCATCTTGGAAACGATTAATTTAACTGCACGAATGGCATCATCGTTACCTGGGATAACGTAATCTAATTCTTCTGGGTCACAGTTCGTATCACAGATACCAACTAAAGGAATACCAAGAGTTTCTGCTTCCTGAATACAGATTCTTTCTTTTCTAGGGTCTACAACAAAGATCATGTCAGGGATATCCTGCATCTCTTTAATACCGCCTAAGTTCTTCTCTAATTTTTCCTGCTGTTTCTTGAGGTTAATTACTTCTTTCTTAGGAAGTACATCAAATGTTCCGTCTGCTTCCATAGCTTCAATCTTCTTTAACTGGGCAATACGGCTCTGAATAGTCTTGAAGTTTGTGAGCATACCACCTAACCATCTCTGGTTTACATAGTACATTCCACATCTCTCAGCTTCGTTCTTGATAGAATCCTGAGCCTGTTTCTTAGTACCAACGAAAAGAATCTTTCCTCCGTTAGCAACACAGTCTCTGATTGCGTTGTAAGCTTCGTCAACCTTACCTACAGATTTCTGTAAGTCGATAATGTAGATACCATTACGCTCTGTGTAGATGTAAGGAGCCATTTTAGGGTTCCATCTTCTTGTCTGATGTCCAAAATGAACACCTGCTTCGAGTAACTGTTTCATTGAAATTACACTCATGTCAAATCTCCTTTTTGTTTGTTCTTCCGCTGCTTTCTCATTCCTCAGCCACCTTTGTTCAGGCACTTCGACCGACAGAATCCGGCAACGTGTTTTTTATAACTTAATTTACCGAACGAATTATATCATGCTTTATGTTATATTGCAAGAAAAATTTCAAATAATCGCTTAAATAATTTGTTTTCTCTTAAATTACTATTTATTTCAATTATGACATCCTCTCCCACCTCGCAAGTTCGGTTCTCGTCCGATAACACTACTGTGCTAAGCATAAGCGAGCTATCCCCGTGGGGCCCACGGTTGTGTTATATTGTATAAATAGTATGATCTACTTCCTTCCGTAAATTATTAATAGTATTTTATTCTACAAATCATTTGTGAAGTTTTATATTATTAAAGTGTTTTGTAAAACTCCTTAATCTCCAATGCCATCTGTTTCCGACGGTCTGCTAAAATTTTGGTAACATCTTTTTCTCCGGCAGTAAATATCTCTTCCGTAAGACCATTTTCCTGTAAGGAAGCTGTAATTGACTCTCTTCCGATTATCTCTTCTAATTTTTCTCTATAATCAGCTGGTGCTTTTCTTTTTACGATATCCTTTGTCTCTTTTGAAATGTAAGTAAGGTTTGCAACCTGTCCGTAGATTTCTCTTGTTTTATATCCACATTTGGCAAGATAGGTTTTCGGGAGAATCTGATAGGACTCTGTTTTATTTTTATAAAGTTCTTCTATTGTTACATCACTGTAAAGAGAATGGACTCCTCTTGCGCACTGTGTTGCAACATAAACAAGGAATGGTGCAGTACGTGCTGTTGTGGAAGCAAACTTATCTGGAAGAATACTGTCATAGAATTCTTCTGTAAGCTTTAATTCTTCTATCTGTGCTAAATAAGAAGCAAAACCTTCTTCTGTAGCATTAGCATAGTCTTTAAGTACAGTTCCCTCTCCACCACTTTGGTAGTGTCCGGTAAGCATCACCATCGTCATCCATCTTGCTAAAAGAGATTCCTTTTCTTCTTCACCGATTCCCTGTCGATCCATAAGAAGGTACATTGCGTAGCAGTAATTTAAAACAGACTGTGAATACAGCAGACGGCTACAACAATATCCCGCTTTCTTTAATGCCTTTTGGAATCCTTTAAAATTCTTCTCACAGACAAAAGCCTTTACACCAGCACCAAGTTTTTCAAAAGATTCTTCTGAAAGCTTCTTGGATATTTCTTTTTTGGTAAGTCCCTTTTTCTCTCCGGTTCTTCCGGATAAAAGATAAACTAAATCTCCAATTCGTACCTTTCCAAAATAGGAAATGAGTACAACTTTTAACACATCTGCATAAGACGGAATATAAAGATTCTTTTCCCCATTCTGGCACCATGCAACAGCCTGTCCATACTCAGAATTAAAAAAGTCTGTTTCATTTTGCTGTAATACCTGATAAAAGGATGGCTCTCTAAGTAAATGACAGAAATAATCAATACAATTTCTTATGTAGTCCCCGCCATACTCTTCATTGACAGAAATCTTAGACATAACAAAGTCTTCCTGATTCAGTGGTTTTCCCTGTAAATTAATACGAATAAAAATCTCTGAAACAACATCAATATCTAAAAGGAAAGAAAGTTCGATGACACCTACCTGATGTTTTACAATTTCTTTTAATGTATCCACGGATTCTTCCAAAGGTGTGAAATCTTCTCCTGGATTTGCCTCTTTATATTCTTTTTCAAACTGTCTAAAAGAAAAATCTCTTCTAAAAAAGATAGAAATGTCTGGAATCCATTTGCTATCCTGTTCATGCTTTTCATCACAGACTGCAAAACGCTCATCACCTGTCTGCGCTAACGGGTTAAATGCAATACGGATTCGGCAAGACTGATACTGTTCATCTAACACTTCTTTTCCAAGAAGCGCTGCCATTAAAGCAGTGACTCTCTGTTGTCCGTCAATCAGAATCTTTTTTGTACCGCCCTTTCCAAATCCACGGACACGTACCTGAGAATTCTGCCATACAATTAAATATCCAATCGGGTATCCTTCATATAAAGAGTCGATCAATGCTCTGACTTCCTCTCCCTTCCATACAAATGGTCTTTGTATTTCAGGAATGGCAATCTGGGAATTCTCGACATAGTTAAGGATACTACTGACTGAATATTGTGTTATTTTATAGTTATCCGACTTCATAAATAAATCCTTTCGTATATCGCGGGCAAATGCCAACTACCTTCAGGCAGCAGAGATAGCCCTGTCAATCTTTTGAAGTATTATTCTGCTTTATTACAAATTCATATTCTCTGTTATCTTATGAGAATATTTGTTGGAACACGTTTTAGTGTGCTGTCTTATTAATGAAATGTCAGCAGGACAGTACATTAGTGTTTCATTTTCTTTAATTCATCAAAAACTACATCATTCAGCACTTTAATATAAGTTCCCTTCATACCGGAAGAACGGGATTCAATAACTCCGGCGCTCTCAAACTTCCGAAGTGCGTTCACAATAACAGAACGGGTAATCCCCACTCTGTCTGCTATCTTGCTGGCTACAAGAATTCCCTCCGAGCCATCTAATTCATCAAAAATATGCTGAATTGCTTCTAATTCTGAGAAAGATAAGGTGGAAATCGCAGACTTTACAATGGAAACTTTTCTTGTCTCTTCTGCATTCTCCTCATTAACAGAACGCATCATTTCAAGACCAACAACGGTTGTTCCATACTCTACAAGAATAATATCATCAATTTCGTAATGGTGTTCCTTTCTGTACATAAATACCGTACCAAGTCTTTCTCCTGCAATATCAATTGGAGTAATAATTGCCTGATAACGGTCAATCTCTGTATGTTCAAAGCCCAGTGTCTCGAGATTTACATTCTCTTTTGTGGAAAGAACACCTAATAAACGCTCATTAAGAAGTGAGTCAATGTAACCGCCCACCTCATTATTGATTAATTCATCAATCACTTCGATATCCTGGCGGTTCTTAATACCAAGCACCTTACCTTTACGACTGATTACCAGAACATTCGATAAAAGAATATTACTTAACACCTCGCAGATATCATTAAATACTACCTTGTGTGAATTATTATTGTGCAACAATTTATTTATTTTTCTTGTTTTATCAAGCAATTGAACACTCATAAATACCTCCATCTCAATTGTTAAAATTAACAGACAATTCTTCACCTTTTATCATTTTAACATATCTTCCTGGCAACCACAACGGTATTATCTAATATTTTTACCACTTTTTTAAATTAATTTATAATTTCGTACAATTCCAATAATTTAGGAAAACAAAATAGGAATTTGCCGCAGGCAAAAAGACGCCCCGAAGAGAGTCTAACCCCTATATTTGTGACTTTAGTCACAGATATAGGGGTTATTCTCTCTGGGGTTCGTCTGTCTGCTTCACCCCGGCAAATTCCTATTTAACTTCTTCTTTGTCCATTACGAAGCCGCATTCCTTATCTGCACATACAAGCTTCTTACCCTTTTCCACCATATATCCCCCGCATTGTTTACAGCGAATATTGGAAGGCTTCTGCCAGCTCATAAAATCACATTCCGGATTATCGATGCAGCCGTAGTATTTTCTACCTTTTTTTGTCTTTTTAAGAACAACATCTTTGCCGCACTTTGGACAACTTACACCAATCTTTTCGTAATATGGCTTTGTGTTTCGACAGTCAGGGAAACCTGGACAAGCAAGGAACTTTCCGTGTGGTCCATATTTTACTACCATATTTCGTCCACATTCCTCGCAGACTTCTTCGGAAACCTCGTCTTCAATTTTTACTTCTTCTAATTCCTTTTCTGCCTTTTCAACAGCCTGCATCATATCTGGATAGAAGTTTTCGACAATTGTTTTCCACTTTACTTTTCCCTCTTCCACTCCATCTAAAAGAGATTCCATATTCGCAGTAAAATTCACATCAACAATGGTAGGGAAGCCATCCTCCATCATATCGTTTACAGCCTCTCCCAACTCTGTAATATAAAGATTCTTACTTTCTTTTACAATATATCTTCTTGCTAAAAGAGTAGTAATTGTTGGCGCATAGGTGCTTGGACGACCTATTCCTAATTCTTCTAAGGTTTTTACAAGAGAAGCTTCTGTAAAATGTGCTGGCGGCTGTGTAAAATGCTGCTGAGGATCTAATCCAGATAACGTAATCTCTGTATCCTTCGTAATTTTTTTCATTGCGGCATTCATTGTTGATTTTTCACTATCATAGCTATATACCGTCATAAATCCATCAAACTTGACTTTAGATGCTGCAACATTAAAACGGTAATCTCCAGCTCCAATTTTAACAGATGTTGTCTCATATACTGCTTCTGCCATCCGGCTTGCTAAAAATCTCGTCCAGATCAACTGATACAAACGGAACAAATCTCTTGGAAGCTGTTCTTTAAGCATTGCTGGTGAAAGACTGCTGTCAGTTGGACGGATTGCTTCATGTGCATCCTGAATCTTTCCTGTTTTTGATGACTTTACTGCCGTTTTATCTCCAACAAACTGTTCTCCATACTGCTGTGCGATATACTCTCGGCAACTTGCATCTGCTTCTTCTGAAATACGTGTAGAGTCTGTTCGAAGATAAGTGATAAGACCAACACTTCCCTTTCCTTTTAATGTAACTCCCTCATAAAGTTCCTGTGCAAGACGCATTGTCTTTTGTGTAGACATATTCAGACGCTTCGATGCTTCCTGCTGTAAAGTACTTGTTGTAAATGGCAGTGGCGGCTTCTTTCTTCTCTCTCCATTCTTTACTGACAATACCTCAAACTTCTCTTTTTGTAATTTCTCTACCAGAGCATCTACTTCTTTTTGTGAATGAAGTTCAATCTTACCATTTTTATCTCCAGCAAAATGAGCCTCCAGAGTTTTTTTCGCTCCTGGCACTAAAATGTTTGCAATAAGGCTCCAATATTCCTGTGAAATGTATTCATCAATTTCCTTTTCTCTGTCACAGATGATACGAAGCGCAACAGACTGTACACGGCCTGCTGAAAGCCCTCTTTTAATCTTTGACCAGAGAATCGGACTAATCTTATATCCTACAATTCGATCTAATACCCTTCTCGCCTGCTGTGCATCCACAAGATTCATATCAATATCACGGGAATTTTTAATGGATTTCTTTACGGCATCCTTTGTAATCTCATTAAAGGTAATGCGACTGCACTTCTTGTTCTCAAGTTTTAATGCATAATACAGATGCCATGAAATAGCCTCTCCCTCTCGGTCAGGGTCAGTTGCAAGATATACTTTATCTGCTTTCTTTACTTCTTTACGAAGCTGAGCTAAAATATCTCCCTTTCCTCGAATTGTGATATACTTTGGTTCAAAATCATTCTCAACGTCTATCCCCAGTGTACTTTTTGGCAAATCTCTTACATCTGTCTCTTATACACATCTCCGAGCCCACGAGACTAGCGCTCATCTC